>Ga0187872_10000171_pt1 | contig 80023 bp, 75 predicted proteins | sample June2016WEW_16_4_FD_132973 | JGI IMG/M metagenome (GOLD analysis project Ga0187872, IMG submission 132973) | Peatland microbial communities from SPRUCE experiment site at the Marcell Experimental Forest, Minnesota, USA - June2016WEW_16_40 | ecosystem: Environmental > Terrestrial > Soil >... | reverse complement strand
TTTGACACCCCGCTCAGTCCCTGACCTCTCGACCACGGACCGGGGCCTGCTACCGGGCTCTCCGGCGATTACCCGGACGGGACTTGCACCCGCAGGGCTGGTCCAGTTTTCAGGACGCAACATTCGTCTCAAGCTAGTGGTCAGCCCGCCAGGCGGCCGGCTCGGTCCCTAGAGCCCGATGTGCCTGCCAACGACGCCACCGGCGTCGTGAGCCGCCCGCCGGAGCCCCGCGGCCTAAAAGGAGCCGCGCCGGGAAGCGAAGGCCGCCGCGACCAGCTTGCCGTTCGCCCGTCCCTTGGAGGCGCGCATGACCTGGCCGAGGAGGAACTGCGCCACCTTCTCGTCGCCATCGCAGTAGCGCCGCCACTCCTGCGGGTGGGCGGCGATCACCTCGTCGACCATCGAAGCGAGGACCGCAGGGTCCATCTGCTCGTAGCCGAGCCTGCTGGCGATCTGGGACGGGTCACCGCCCTGGCTCATCAGCTCTGAAAGCACCTCTTTGGACTGGGTTGCCGAGAGCTGACCGGAGGACTCCATCTTGATCAGCGCGGCGAAGGCCCGTGGGTCGAGGCGTCTTGCCTCCTCGGGGTTCGCTGCTGCCTCGTTGGCGGCCCTTGCGAGCGCGAGCCGTGGATCGGCCCCGGCGGCCACGGCGCCCTCGACGAGCTCATCGAGCCCGAGGTCGACCACTGTGACGACCTGGTCCGTCGACCCGTCGCGGCGCGTGGCGAGCTCTGAGTCTTCGCCGAGGACTCCTGAGAGCCGGCGGCGGCGCTCGGCCGGCATGGGGCCGATCCCCTCTGCCGCCGCGGCGAGCAGGGCCGCGTCCGGCACGAGCGGGGTGAGATCCGGTTCGGGGAAGTAGCGGTAGTCGTTCGCCTCCTCCTTGGAGCGCATCGCATGGGTGGTGCTGTCCCCCTCGTCGAAGTGACGGGTCTCTTGGGCGACCCGCTCGCCGGACTCGAGCAGCGCGATCTGGCGTTGGACCTCGTAGTCGATGGCCCGCTCGAGCGACCGCAGCGAGTTCAGGTTCTTCACCTCGCAGCGAGTCCCGTACTCAGTCGCGCCGAGAGGGCGCACCGAGATGTTGGCGTCGACCCGCAGGGAGCCCTCTTCCATGCGGCCGTCGGAGGCACCGGTGGCCACGAGGATCGAGCGCAGCTCGTCGACATAGGCACGCGCTTGTGCCGCCGAGCGGATGTCCGGACGGGAGACGATCTCGACGAGTGGCACGCCCGCGCGGTTGTAGTCCACGAGCGAGTAGCCGGCCTCGTGGATGCGGCCCCCGCCACCGACATGGGTCGTCTTGCCCGTGTCCTCCTCCATGTGCGCCCGTTCGATGCCGACGCGCGACCCGTCGGGCAGCTCCAGCCATCCGTTGACGTTGATGGGTTCGTCGTACTGACTGATCTGGTAGTCCTTCGGCATGTCGGGATAGAAGTAGTTCTTGCGGTGGAAGATCGAACGCCGCGGACTGCAGTTGAGGGCGGCACCGATCCTCAGGGCGAGCTCGACGGCTCGCCTGTTGATCACGGGCAGCGAGCCCGGCAGGCCGAGGCAAACGGGGCAGATGTTCGTGTTCGGCTCGTCCCCAAAGGCGTTGCGGCACCCGCAGAACAGCTTGGTGGCGGTCGCGAGCTCACAATGGACCTCGAGGCCGACCACCGTCTCGTAATTGTTCACGGGGTAACCGGTCATGGCGTCACCGGCCCTCGTGCCTCGCGGGGCGCGGCGGCCTCCAGGCTGGCGGCGACGCGCATCATGACCGCCTCTCCCAAGGCCGGGGCGAGGACCTGGACGCCGATCGGCAGGCGCTCCGGGCTCAGCGCGAAGGGCACGCTCACGGCCGGATGGCCGGCGAGGCTGGAGGGAATGCTGCACAGGTCGCACATGTACATCTCGATGGGGTCCTCGGTCTTGGACCCGAACGGGAAGGCCACAGACGGCGTCGTAGGCGTCAACAGGACGTCGAAGTTCCGGTAGGCGGCCTCGAAGGCCCTGATCACCACGGTACGGGCCTTTTGCGCCTGGCCGTAGTAGGCGTCGTAGTAGCCCGCCGACAAGGCATAGGTGCCCATCATGATGCGGCGCTTGACCTCAGGCCCGAAACCCTCGCCCCGGGTCCTGGCGTTCATCGTCTCGGTGTCCGGCCCGTCGACACGAAGGCCGTAGCGGACGCCGTCGTAACGCGACAGGTTCGAGGAGGCCTCGGCGGGCGCTATGACGTAGTAGGCAGGCAGTCCGAGCAACAGTTCCGGGATGGTGACCTGGTCCACCTTTGCCCCGGCGATCGCCAAGGCCTCGCCGGCGGCGACGACGGCGGCGCCACACTCAGAGCCATCCGACAGGAAATCCTCGACGATCCCGACCCGTAGCCCCGAGACGCCCTCGGCGAGCGAGGCGAGCAGGCTCGGTGCCGGTCGCTCGAGCGACGTCGAGTCCATTGGGTCGTGACCGGCGACCACCTCGAGCCCGAGCGCCGCGTCCGCCACAGTCGTCGCGAACGGTCCGATCTGGTCGAGCGAGCTCGCGAACGCGATCAGCCCGTAGCGCGACACGACTCCGTAGGTGGGCTTCACGCCTACGATCCCGCACAACGCCGCCGGCTGGCGGATCGACCCGCCCGTGTCGCTGCCGAAGGCGAGGGGCACGATCCCTGCCGCCACAGCAGCTGCGCTCCCGCCCGACGAGCCGCCCGGGACCCGGCCGGTGTCCCAAGGGTTGCGCGTCGGTCCGAAGGCGGAGTTCTCCGTCGAAGAACCCATGGCGAACTCGTCGAGGTTGGTCTTGCCCACCAGGAGGGCGCCGGCGCCTCGCAGCCGGCTCACGACCGTGGCGTCATAGGGAGGCAGCCATCCCGCGAGGATCCTCGAGGAGCAGGTTGTCGGGATGCCCTCGGTGCAGAGATTGTCCTTCAGGGCGACGGGCACGCCCGCGAGAGGTCCCGGGTCCTGCCCGGAGCGCACCATACGATCGACGGCGTCGGCATCGGCCTCGGCCACCTCGACCGTCACCTCGTTGAAACAGTGCAGGTCGCCTTCGAGCTCGCGAATGCGCCCGAGCGACTGGGAAAGGAGCGCCCGGGCACTGATCCCGCCCGAACGGACGCTGGCTGCGATCTCGGCCAGGGAAGCGAACTCAGGGGCTGGGCTCGCCATCACGGTGCCTCGCCCATGATACGGGGGACCCGGAAACGGTCGTTCTCGGCCAGCGGAGCCTGCGAGAGCACCGTCTCCCGGTCCAAACTCGGGGTCTCGGTGTCGCTTCGCAGCACGTTCTCGACCGGGAACGGGTGAGCCGTCGGCGGCACGTCAGCTGTGTCGAGGCGGCGCACGGCGTCAACGTGTTCGAGGATCGCGGACAGCTGCAGCGCCATGCGCCCCACCTCGTCGTCGTCGAGGGCGAGCCTGGCAAGGCGCGCCACGTGGCGCACCTCATCGGGCGAGATGAACCGCTCCTGCTCACTCACCGGCTGCGGCCACCTTGCTCACGAACGCAACGGCGCTCGCTTCGATCTGCGGGGCATCGTGGTCGAGCGTGGCCACGTGGAAGCTGCGCTCGAGCCAGATCCGCTCGACCGGACCTGCGGCGGAGGCGGCAAGGACGTCGCCCGACTCCGGCGGTACGACGTGGTCGGTCCGGCTCGAGAAGAGCAGCACCGGGCAGGAGAGACCGCCCAGCCCGGCTGCGATCTCCTGGACGCCGTCGAACATCGAGAGCATGGGTTCGATCGGCGAGGCGTTGTAAGAAGTCTCGGGCGCCCCCTGCTTCGCGATGTCCGAGCCGATGGCGGGGACCGAGACGGCGCCTTCCTCGATCATCCCGGACAGCATGTCGAGGAAACTCGAAGCCGGCGGGTCGACGAGCGGGTTGATGACGATGATGCCGGCGATCTCGGGATGCCGTTCGCCGAGCCAGATCGCGAGCGAGCCGCCCATCGACAGACCCGCCACGAACACCGTCTCGCAGCGACCGGCGATGTCGCTGTAAGCCGCCTCGGCGGCCGAGGACCAGTCGGACCAGCGCGTCTGGACCATGTCCCCCACGCTGGTGCCGTGCCCGGGCAGCAGCGGGAGCTCGACGGAGAAGTTGGCTGCCGCGAAAGCTGTCGCGAGCGGGCGCATCGACTGTGGGCTACCGGTGAAACCGTGGAGAACGACGACGCCTATGGGACCGCCCTTTGCTGAGAACGGCTCGGCACCGGCAACGATCGGCGTTGGCACGCGAGCATCGTAACCCGGCCGTCGTCGGGGGTTGTCGAGCACGGTAGTGTCCGCTTCACGAGCCGACCGGCCCGAGCAGAGGAGCTGAGGTGGAGAAGTTCGCGTTTCTGAGCGATGAGTGGACCGCGGAGGTCAAGCGACTGCAAGACGAGGTCGCGACGCAGCAGGCTGTCACAGCGCAAAGTGTGCGCATGAACCTCATCCTCACCGAATCTCCGATCGGCGACGGCACCATCGACGCCCACGTGGACTCGAGCTCCGGAGAGCTCGTCATGGGCACCGGCCACCTCGAGTCTCCCGACTTGACGGTCACGGTTGACTACGAGACGGCAAAGGCGATCCTCGTGGACGGCGACGCGCAGGCGGCCATGCAGGCGTTCATGTCGGGACGGATCAAGATTGACGGCGACATAACCCAGCTTCTCGCCATGCAGAACACCCCCTTTGACCCAGCTCACCGGGAGCTGGCGGCACAGATCCGGGCGATCACCGAGTAGGGCCGCCGGCCTCGGCCGCGGAGCGTTACCTCGTCTGCGGCGCCCCTGTCGGCGCCACGACGCTGCCGGCGATCTTGGGCACCTCGGCGGCGAGCTCGTCGATGGTCCAGCGACCACCTTTGTCTATCTGCGCCCCGAGGGTCCACGGCTGGAAGTGCTGCACGATACCGCCCTGGATGAAAAAGACCTTGCCGGTGAGCGGGCAGGACTCGCTGGCGAGATAGGCGACCAGAGGCGACACATTGGCGGGGTCCCACGAGTCGAACACGTCCGGGTCTGCGGGCGGCTGCACGATGTCGCAGAGCCCGGGAGTCGACTCGGTGATGCGAGAGCGGGCGGCGGGCACGATCGCGTTGACCCTGACGCCGTAGTGGGAGAGCTCCTGAGCAGCTATCACGGTGAAGGCCGCGACCCCCGCTTTGGCCGTCCCGTAGTTCGATTGGCCGGGATTGCCGAGCAGCCCGGAGGTCGAGGAGGTGTTGACGACCGCCGCGCTGACCTTGGCGCCCGCCTTGGACTGCTCGCGCCAGTAGGTAGCGGCCCAGCGCGTGGGGACGAAATGGCCGTTCACGTTGGCGTGCAGAACGAGGTCCCACTCCTCCTCGGTCATGTTCACAAGGACCCTGTCTCCGATTATCCCGGCGTTGTTCACGAGTATGTGCAGGTCCCCGAACGCCTCGAGAGCGGCCGTGACCACGTTATGGCCGCCCTTCCAGTCGGCGACGTCGTCGGTGTTGGCGATCGCCTCGCCGCCCAACTGGCTGATCTCGTCCACGACCTTCTGCGCCGACGTCCGGTCGTCGCCCGAGCCGTTCACCGCGCACCCGAGATCGTTGACCACGACCTTGGCGCCTTCGCTCGCGAACAAGAGCGCGTGCTCTCGGCCGATCCCACGTCCCGCACCGGTGATGATCGCGACCCTGCCCTCGAGTGCACCCATGACCGTGCCTTTCCTCCGTTGGTCTGCTCCAACCCGTCGACCGGGGTGGGTGACATTGCCAGTGGTGACCTAAATCGCCGACACGCATGGCACCGGCGAGCATGCACCGCCACGTTGGCAGCGTGCCCCGCCATACTTGCGGCACGCACTGCCACGTTGGCAGCACGCGCCGTCCCAGGTCAAGCGAGATGGTCCTGCGGGCCGCTGCTGGCGATGCGAGCCGCTGGCCGGGCGCGGGCCGACTCAGTACAGGTAGATATCGACCGTCGAGCCGACCTGCACGGACTGACCGGCTTGGGGAAGCTCTGTCAGCACGAAATTCGCTCCTGGTGGGCCGAAGGGAACCCACTTGAGGCCCAGCGAGCTCAGCTCCTGCTCCGCTGCTGCCACCGAATCACCGTAAAGCTGGGGCACATTCACATATGGCGGCCCCAACGAGACGAACACGAGCACCGTCGAATGACCGGGAACGGCGTTGCCCGGCGAAGGTTTGGTGGTGACGACGTAACCGGCAGGAATCGACGTCGAGTACTGCGGATCCTCAATCGGCTTCAGGTACAGGTCGGCCAGGGCGGCCTCTGCCTGCGTCCAGTTGAGCACGCCACCGCTGAGATCGGATGGGATCGTCTCGGGCCTCGGGCCCTTCGAGATCACCACGTCGACCGCATCTCCGTAGAAGACCTTCGTGCCGGCGACGGAGCTCCAGTCCACAACCTCTCCGGCAGGGACTGTCTCGCTGTAGTGGATGAAGAAGTGACCCACCAGGTGGGCATGCAGGAGCGCTGCTCCAGCCGTCGCCTCGCTCAAGCCGGCAAGGCGCGGGAGCAAAGTCGGATGCGGCCCTTCCGAGATCACCATCTTCACGATGGAGCCCGCCCTCTCGCGCACAGTGCTGCGAGGACGCTGCGAGATGACCCCTCCCGCCACAACGCTCGCGCTGTACCGCTCGCCGGTGACCTCCGGGAACAGCCCGGTTCGCCGAATGGCCGCGTTGGCGGCAGTGACCCGCAGCCCGACGACCGGTGGAACCGTGTCGCGAGGCATGATCCGGCCCGTCGCGATCAGCCCGGCGCCCGCCATCAGCTCGAGCACCAACACGACGAGAAGCCACGGCAGCCACCGGTGCTTGCGCCTCTTGCGTACCGGCTCGAGCGCCGGCACGGCGCTTGACGAGGTGATCCGGCGCACGCCGGCCAGCGCCGTTGTCGGCATCGCGGCCCGGGCCTCCGGCTGGGCGGCGGCAGAAGGTGGCGGCTCTGGCACGGGCTGGGTTTGCCCAGGCGCCCGCAGCGGCGGTGGCGCGGCGGTGGGTGGCACGAGCGGGGCCGGGCCTGCTGGCGGGGTGGGCGAGCGGGCAAGCCCGAAGCGCTCGGTCGGATCACGATCGAGCCCCCGGGGCAGGCTGGAGAGCACGACATCTGTCCTGGCGAGCGGGAGTGGCCGCGGCGCTTCGAGCTCTTCGAGCAGCATCTCGAGCTCCGATGCGAGCGCTGCCGCGTCCAGTCGGGCCAAAGGCTCCGAGATGGCAGCCTGCGCCAGCACCGGCGCGAGCGGCCCGAGCTCTCGGGCCGGCGGGAGCACGGCTCCGACGCGCGCCATCAAGGTGGCGACGGTCGTTTCCCCGGCGAAGGGAACCCGCCCCGTCACCGACTCGTACAAGGTGAGCGCGAGCGAGTACACGTCCGTACGGTCGTCCACGGGCCGGCCTTCGACCTGTTCGGGGGAGGCGTAGCGGGCGGTTCCCATGACCGTGCCGAGAGGTTCGGTTGTCGCCGCTTCGGCAAGGGCGCGCGCCAGGCCGAAGTCCGCCACGAGCAGGCGCCCGTCATCATCGAAAAGCAGGTTGGCAGGCTTGATGTCACGGTGGACAAGACCGCGACGGTGGGCGTAGGCGAGACCGTGGGCGGCTTCGACACCGATGGCCGCCGCCTGCTGCGGGCTCAGCAGGAAGCCCGTGTCGAGCAGGGATCGCAGGCTTCCCCCACCCAGGTACTCGAGCACGAGATAGGGAGTGCCGTCCTCGTCGCCCCAGTCGTAGACGTGCAGGACGTTCCGGTGGTTGAGCGAAGCGGCCAGTCGCGCTTCGGCCTGGAACTTGCGGAGAAACATCGCGTCGCCGGCAAGGGCTGGGTGAAGGAGCTTGACGGCGACGCGCCTGGCCAGTCGCGTGTCATCGGCGGCGAAGACTTGGGCCGAGGCACCGGCACCGGCAACGGCAAGTAGTCGGTAGCGGCCGCCGATGACCCGGCCGACCTGTTCCGCGATGCTCGACATGGGTATCGGACAAAAGGGTAACGGTTGCTGGCCCAACACCGGTGGAGGGCGGCACCTGAGCCTGCGATCAGGGCAGCTCGCCGGTCTCCAGGAGCTTGACGAATGCCTTCTCGTCGAGGACGGGAATGCCGAGCGACTCGGCCTTGGTCAGCTTGGCGGCCCCAGGGCTGTCGCCCACGACGACGGCCGTCGTCTTGGCAGAGACCGAGCTCGGGGACTTGCCCCCACGGCCCGTTATGGCAGCTTCTGCCTGCTCACGGCTGAATTCGCTCAACGTGCCCGTGACGACGACCGTCTTGCCAACCAGGGTCTGAGGCAAATGAGGCGCTTCGCCGGCGCTGAACCGGACGCGAGCGGCGCGAAGGCGCTCGATCATCGCCCGGTTGGCTTGCGAGCCGAAGTACCGGACCAAGCTGGCGGCGATCACCGCTCCGATGCCGTCGACGGACGCGAGCTCCTCCTCGGAGGCCGCCATGAGCCGGTCCAGATCGCCGAAGGTGGAGGCCAAAGTCGCCGCGGCAGTGCCGCCGATGTGACGGATGCCGAGGGCTATGAGCAAGTTGGCAAGGGGCCGGTTTCTCGAGTCGTCGATCGCCGCCACCAGGTTCGTCGCCGACAGCTCACCGAATCCCTCCAGGCCGACAAGGTCTCCCACCTGGAGCCGGTAGCAGTCGGCCGCATCGGACAAGAGCCCGGCCGCGACGAGCTGGGCGACGCGCTGCTCACCGAGACCTTCGATGTCCATGGCGTCGCGTGAAGCGAAGTGAACAATTCTCTGCACCCGTTGCGCAGGGCAATTGCTGTTGACGCAATAGGTGTCGCTCTCGCCCTCGAGGCGCACGAGCGGGCTCCCGCAACTCGGGCAGTTCTTCGGGAAGCTCCACGGCTCGGTCCCAGGTCCTCGGGCGCTGAGCACCGGGCCCACAACCTCGGGGATGACGTCGCCCGCCTTGCGCACGATGACCGTGTCACCGGGGCGGACGTCCTTCAGGCGGACCTGGTCCTCGTTGTGCAAGCTGGCCGACGCCACGACCGAGCCGGCGATCCGAACGGGCTCAAGCTTCGCGAACGGCGTCGCCCTCCCGGTCCGGCCGATGGAGACGAGAATGTCGTCGAGGCGCGTGGTCTGCTCTTCTGGAGGGAACTTGTAGGCAACCGCCCACCGGGGCGCGTGCGAGGTGGCCCCGAGGCGGGCTTGGAGAGTGAGGTCGTCCACCTTCACGACCGCCCCGTCGATGTCGTATCCGAGCTCGTGACGGCGTGCCTCCAGGTCGCGGCAGTAGGCGAACACGGCGTCCAGGTCGGAGACGAGCTTCGTCTCGGGGTTCACGGGCAGGCCGGCACGGCGGAGCAGCTCCAGCGAAGCCGACTGGGTCGCAAGCTCGGAGGCCCCGACGACCTGGTAGAAGAAGGCACCGAGCGCCCGCCCGGCGGTCACGGCCGGGTCCTTCTGGCGAAGGGAGCCCGCCGCCGCGTTGCGAGGGTTCGAGAACGGGCGGAGGCCGGCCGCCTCTTGGCGGTGGTTCAGCTCCTCGAAGGCCGATACCGGGAAGTAGACCTCCCCGCGGATCTCGAGGATCTCCGGGATCTCGCTCGAAGCAAGGGTGAGCTCGGCGGGGATGGAAGCGACCGTGCGCACGTTGGGCGTCACGTCCTCGCCGACGCGGCCGTCGCCGCGGGTGGCGCCGGTCACCAGGCGGCCGCGCTCGTAGGTGAGCGAGATGGACAGCCCGTCGATCTTCGGCTCACAGACGAAGGGCGATCCGTCCTCGGGCGCCAACTGTTTCTGCAGGCGGGTGCCCCAGGCCTTGATCTCCTCGAGGGTCGTGACCTTGTCGAGGCTCATCATGGGGGTGCGGTGGGTGACGGGCGCGAACAGCGGCGAAGGCGCGATCCCGACGGTCTGGGTGGGCGAGCCCGCTTCGACAAGCTGGGGGTACTTCTCCTCGAGCGCCGAGAGCTCGTCCTTCAGGGCGTCATACTCGGCATCGGAGATGTCCGAGGCGTCCTCGAGGTAGTACTGCTCGTCGTAGCCCTTGATGAGCTTGCGCAGCTCGGCGGCCCTCGCAACCGCCGCTTCCGGCACGCCGCCTAGGTCCGAGCTCACCCCGCCGATCGTAGGGCTAGGGCCGGCAACAGCGGGCCGGTGGAACCAGCAGAGGCCGCGGAGCGGCCCCGACGGCGGCCGGGAGTGGCGCCGCATGTAGAGGAGGAGGCGCTCGCGGAAGCTCCCGATAGCGGCCGCTCGGCCACCAGTTTCGAGTACCGGCGACCGGCCACCGGCGACCAGTGTGCGAGGCACCAGCCGCCGTCCGCCGGCCGATTGATGTGGCCGCACCACGCGCAGCGACTCAGCTCGGCTAGCTGGAGGCCTCGAAGGGTCTCGCGGCCTCGAAAGAATCTTCGGTCGACTCAGCTCCCGAAATGCTGGTGAGACACGAGATCGACCCAAGTAATCGAAGGTTGCCCGGTTATGCCTCCCTTCTTGAGCGCCTCCCCGAGCCGGTCGTGCATGAACTTGGCCTGGTGCTCCGGTGTGTCCCAGACCTCAACGACGACGAAGTTCCCGTCATCGTCAAGTCCGGCGGCGTGGGACACCAGCCCGTCGGGCCAGTCACCTTCCCCGCTTTCGGCATCGATGCCGAGCTCCTTGTTGACCGCGTTGTACTCCTTCTCGGTGACGCCCTCGAACTCGAGGATCAACTCAGAAGCCATGTCAACCGCCCCCTTTTCGTCCGTGCCGGTCGGCACGCCGTCGCAGCATCGCAGATGGGCGCTGGCCGCACTATTTCGGTTGTGCTGCAATCGCCCTCAGGCGAAGGCACGGGGCTCAGGCGATCACGACTCGCCGCCGGTCCTGGCGCGCTCGTCCTCGTGCTCGCTGCCGACAGGAGACCCGGTGTCCGCAGAAAATCAGTGACCCGCGGCGTGGGTCAGGCGGCCGTCCCCGAACCGACGACCTGGTCGCCGACGTAGAGGGCGAGCGTCTGGCCCGGCGCCACCCGGCGATCCGGTCCCTCGAGGTAGCTCACCCCGGTCTCGGTGAGCTTCACAGGCCTCGCTCGGCCGTGGGCGCTCGCCTGGGCGAGTGCGGGGGCGCCGGCCGGAAGGGGGTCTGCGACCCAGGTTCGCCCGGTGAGCTCGACATGGTCCGTGAGCAGGTCGTCCTCAGAGCCAACCACCACCGTCGCCGAAGCCGCGTCGACCTCGAGCGCGTAACGGCGCCCAGGTGCCGAGTAGCCCAGGCCGCGTCGCTGCCCGACAGTCACAAGCTCGACAGCGGGAACCGAACCGACGACAGCTCCTGTGGCATGGTCGACGAGACGCCCGGGGTGCAGCTCGATCCGTTCCGCCAGGAAACGCTGGCGCGGCCCTTGTCCCGCTCCCGCCGCGACGAAGCACACCTCCTGGCTGTCGGGCTTGGTCGCCGTGGGCAGCCCCAGGGCGGCGGCGCGGGCCCGCACGTCATGCTTTGTGAGCTCGCCCACCGGCAGGAGCATGCGGGTGAGCTCGCGGACGGTCAGCATCGACAACACATAGGACTGGTCCTTGGCGGCGTCGAGGCCACGCCACAGCCTCGGCGCGCCCGTGGCCGGGTCGAGCGCGATCCGGGCGTGATGCCCCGTCGCCACGGCGTCGAAGCCGAGCCGCACGGCCCGGTCGAGAAACCGGCGGAACTTGAGATGGCGGTTGCACTCGATGCACGGGTTCGGTGTCCGGCCGAGGGCGTGCGCCCTCGCGTACGGCTCCACGACCATCTGCTCGAATTCCTCGGCGAAGTTGAAGACGTGGTGATCGATCCCCAACCGCGCCGCCACGCGCCGGGCGTCCTCGACGTCACCGACCGAGCAGCATCCGGAGTCACCCGCGCCGCCCCACAGCTTCATGGTGGCGCCGACGACTTCGTGGCCCGCCTCGAGCAGGAGCGCGGCGGCGACCGACGAGTCAACACCACCCGATAGCCCGACCAGTACCCGCACGGACCAATTCTCGCAGAGCGGCGAGGATCGCGAGCCGGCGCGGCGAAGGCTCAGGCGCGCAGCCGCTCGACAGCCTTCGGGAAGGCGGCAAGGGCTGCGTCTATGTCCTCGGCCGTTGTCGCGTGACCGAGGGAGAGCCGCACGTGGCGCTTCGCCTCCTCGCTGCTCCGGCCCATCGCCAGCAACACGTGGCTCGGCTCGATGGCTCCGCTCGCACATGCCGATCCTGCCGACGCGCAGACCCCGAGCTCGTCAAGGACCACGAGCAGCTCCTCCGCCTCGACACCTTCGATCCCCAGGTTGCAGATGGCGTCGATGCGGTCGTCTCGTGGCACGGCCTCGTGCACGCCCGAAACCGACCCCAGGATCCCTCCGACGAGACGCGTCGCCAGGTCCCGGACTCGCCTGTGAGCTATCTCGCGGTCGCGGGCCGTGGCCCGCGCCGCCGCGGCGGTGGCGACTATGCCGGCCACGTTCTGCGTCCCCGCACGCCGTTCGCGCTCCTGCGGCCCGCCGTGCAGGATCGGCCTGAGCGAGGAAGCCCTCTCCCCTACGACGAGAACGCCCACGCCTTTCGGGCCTCCGAACTTGTGCGCGCTCACGCTCAACAGGTCCACCCCGGCCGACAGCTCGGCGACATCGAGCCAGGCGAAGGCCTGCACGGCGTCGCTGTGGAGCAGGGCCCGTGGGGCGCGCTCGCGCACGAGAGCGGCGACGGCCTCGAGCGGTTGGCGCACCCCGGTCTCGTTGTTGACGAGCATCACCGAGACCAGGCGCACCTTCTCGTCCAGTGCGCCAGAGAGCGCGTCGAGGTCGATCACACCCCGACGGTCGACACCGACCGTTCGGCCCCCGACTGTTCGACACGTCTCCAACACGGCAGGGTGCTCGACGGCACTGCAGACAACGGTCCCAGCCCCTGTTGCGAAGCCGGCAACGGCGAGGTTGTCCGCCTCGGTGCCGCCGCTCGTGAACACGATCTCGCCGGGACTCGCCCCGAGCAAGCGCGCCAGCTCCTCTCGGGCCTCGTCGAGAGCTCGCTGGGCGAAGCGCGCGACGGAGTGACCACCGGAAGGGTTGCCGTAGTGGTCGGCGAGAAACGGGAGCATGGCGGCAACGGCCTCCGCGCACATGGGCGTCGTTGCGGCGTGGTCGAGATAGGCGATCCGCTCGCCCCTGGTGCCGGTCAATCTGTCGGGGTCCCCGGTGGCAGCAAGCAGGCATCCGCCACCCATGTCGGCGCAGGGTAAAGCGGCACGCTCGCTGCGCGCGTGATGGTGCTGATCCCGGGCTGGTTGCCTTCCTGCTCGAGAATCTGAGGCGTCATGTCCCGCCGTCCGGTTGCGAGATCGAAGAAACCGACCGTCACCTTCTCGACGACCGGGGCAGCTGTGCTCACTCCTACGTAGGGACCGAGATGCGTCGCGTCCTCGAGAGCGAGGAACCACTTGGATCCTGTGAGCATGTTGTAGAGCCGGGAGCCGTCGGCAGGGTCGTTGCACGAGTCCGTCAAGCTCTGCACGACGAGCACGGGTGGGCCACCCCCGCTCGGAGCCGAGTAGACGTCTTGCGTGCGGGTCCACTCAGCTCCCGACAGGAGCACCACGGCGGCCGGCTGGGTAGGCATCGAGGCGCGCGTTGGCGCGTAGGCGTGGTCGTACATGAGCGCAGCGATCGTGTCGCCACCATCGGACTGGCCGGCGAGGATGAGCCGGGCCGGGTTCATCATTCCAGCCAGATAGCGGACGCGGGTCAGCGGCGAGCCTTTCGCGGCCTTGTCCACCTGCGATACGACGAAAGCGACGTCAGCTGGCTGGTTGAACATGTCCGACTCGGTGTCGACTCCGTGCTGGGCCTCGATCGCAGGCAGGCTGGTGTCGGGAAAGAAAGGGGCGACGACCACGTAACCTGCCTCGGCCCAGGACGCGAGCAGCGCGCGGTAGGTATTGGGGTCGACATCGAATCCGTGCGCGAACACGATCACTGGGTACGGGCCGAAACGATAGGCGGGCAGCGCCAGGGGAACGACGGTCGGCGGCTTCACAACGAGCGTCGGGTAGAGGATCTCGACTTGCATGACCCTGCCCGGCTGCGTCGTGCCTTCGTAGAAGTTCTCCGTGTAGCCCTGCGTCTCGTCCCAGGTCACGATGCCCAAGCCGACGCCGAAAGACGTGGGCGACCTCACTGGGTCCCGACTTGTCCCCACTGGTCCGCTCGACGCGCTGGTGGCGCCGCGGCCGTGGCCAAGCTGGCCGGCGTGGCCGGCAGCCGCGGGTCGCCCCGCCGACCCGGTGTCAGTCCCTCCGGCGGCCACCGAACAGGCCGCCAGCGACCCGGCCGCGACCAGAACAACGAGAGCGACCCGGAGGCGCGCCGCGCGCTTGCCGGGCGCGAGCTCGCGAGCGCGCCGCATCACCTCGAGCTCCACAAAGGCCAATCTACCGGCACTCCCGCAAACCCACGAAGGCCGCCCGGAGGAGACAGTCCTTTCCCCGAGATCAGCGCCCGTGGGAGATCATCGCGGCTGCCCGATCATGACCACGACAGCGGCCAGGAAGCACACCGACATCGCGGAGGCACCCCACTGCAGTGCCCGGCACGCGTCCTGGAACTGCGCAAGCTCGCCCGACGCGCTCTCGTCGGGGTCGCCGCTGTCCGCGAGCCAGGTCTGGATCCTCCGCTCCGCGGGCCAGCACCAGGCGGTCGCGATTGCCGCGGCAAGGACCCAACAGCCCAGGCCGATCCATGGCCAGGCCTGCGAGACGGCAGAACGGTCCCCCGTCCACAACGCGACCGCACCAAGGACGGGGGTCAAAAGCAAGGACCGCTCGGCCCAGTTCGTGCTCGGGTGGAAATATCGCCTCAGGCGAGGCTCTTTGCGTGGCTCCCGAACCGACCTGGCGCGAGTGGCATAGGTCCCCGTGACGCCCACCGCGCCGAAGCCGAGCACCGCGCTCAGCGCGTGCAGCACCACCAGCAGGTCGTAACCTGGGCCCGTCATCTCGGCCGTCCGCTCGCCCGGGCGTTTATGGCGATATTGTGAAGGCAAATGACAAGGCTCCGCCTGCACTCGTTGAAGGTTCGCGCCCGAGCGTGAACCAGCTTCGCCTCGACCCGCTTTCGGGCCGGTGGGTGACGGTGGCCACCGATCGTGCTCAGCGACAGTCGCTCTTTGTCCCGCGCCAGCTCACGCTCGACTCGCTCGAGGGCATTCCGTGTCCGTTCTGCCCGGAAATGGAGGCTTTCGCCCCGCCCGCGCTCGAGGTCTATGGAAGCTCCGGAGACTGGCTCGTTCGCGTGCTCCCGAACCGCTACCCGGCCTTCGAGGGTGACAGGCCATTCGTCGTCGAGAACCGTGGGCCGGTGTTCACAGAAGCCCCGGCGAGCGGGATCCACGAAGTGCTCGTCCTCTCCCCTGACCACGACAAGACCCTGGCCTCTCTCGAGGACGAGCAGATGGCGCTTGTCATGCTCGCCATTCGCGACCGCGTGCGCGAGCACGAGACCACCCCCGGCCTGCGCTACAGCCAGGTGATCATCAACCACGGGCGCCAGGCGGGTGCCTCCATAGCTCACCCGCACGGCCAGCTGCTCGGGATCCCATTCGTGCCGAGGGAGCTTGCGGAGGAGCTGGCCGGTTTCGACCGCTTCGCAGGCGGCTGCCTCGTCTGTGCGGCTGCGGCCTCCGAGGAGAGGGTCGATTACCGGATAATCCGGGCGACCGATCACGCTGTGACGTTCTGCCCGTACTGGAGCGGGACGCCCTACGAGGTCCTCGTCGTCCCGCGCGACCACGGTGCTCATCTCCACCGGGCGTCCACCGAAGGCATCGTGGGCGTCGGGCGCGCCGTGCGCAGTGCTCTCCGGGCGATCAACGAGAGCCTCGGAGACGTGGCCTACAACGTCGTGTTCCACTCAGCTCCCTACCGTGCGACCAGTGCGTACCACTGGCACGTCCACATCCTGCCCTGCTTGACCACCCGTGCAGGTTTTGAGCTCGGCACCGGGGTCATGATCAACGTCGTCGGACCCGAGAAGGCCGCCGAAGACCTGCGCGAGGCCCTTGGTCGCGTGGAGCCCGATCCCGCAGACGGGCGTGTGACCGCCGCCTCCTGACACTGGCGAGGCAGGCCACCTCGGGCGACCCGTCTGCTAGCAGGTCGCGGTGGCGCGCGCGGCGACGAGGGACTTGAGTTCCTCCGCCACCTCCGAGCGCTCCAGGGTCACGAGCCTCGAGATCCCATCGACGCCGAGGTAGCCGCTCAACAAGGAGCCCCGGTTGCGACGTTCCCAGGCCTTGGCGAGCCGCTCGGCCTGAGCCCAGGTGACGGGCGGCTGCGCCGCTACGGCTTCGGTCGCCACCTGGCGAAGCGAGTAGGAAAGATCCGCCAGGTCCTCGAGCGGCGAGGCAAAACGCGGCTCGCGCCGCGCCAGGTTGTCGTCGGACCTGCCGATCAGCGGATCGTCACCGAAACCGCCGACAATCCAACCGGCGTCGGTCCTAAAGACCCGGCGGAGGTGGTAATCCCCGTGAACCCTGATGCCGACGCCGGGCGAGGCCTCGCCGGCAGCGAGTGGGCGAACACCGAAGGCCTCGGCGAGGGCCAGATGGAGGCCGCCCGTGATCTCTCCGAGGCGGCGCATCTCCGAGGAGAGGTCGCCGCCGGCCCCGCCGACCTCGTCACGTCGCAACTTCTCCTCGTCGATGTTGCGGCCGAACAGGTCGCGCAGGGAGGTCAGCGCGAGCCAGCGGCCCTCGACGGCACCCGGGATGTACTCGCGGACAAGTGCCAGGTCCCACCCGTTCCGCTTCCAGTTCGCGACCGGCCTCAGTATCTGCTCGAAGCCGACCTCGTCCAGCCTGCCCAGGAGCTCTATCTCGGGCCGGGGTGCTGGTTCGAGCACCCGGTAGGACTTCATGAACAGGCGCTCGTCGAACACGAGCGAGGCGTGGCTCACGAGCGATTGCACGACGCGCGCCCGCCTCGCCCTCTCGGACCCGGCACTGGCGACGGCAAGCAGCACGGTGGCGAGCTCCTCGTCGGCAAGGGCGTCATAGCACAGCACCTCTCCCGAGCCGTCGTCGCACATTCCGAGCACCGCGCCCTGGTGGTCTCCCAGGGCTGCTGGTGCCTGCGCCGCGTCGCGCCACCCGACAAGGACATGGAAGGGGCGGCCTGCGGCGGTGACGACCACGCTTGCCAGCCCCGGGCGACCGTCGAGCACGATCTCGAGGTCAGCCAGCCGGAAGCCGGGCCACAGGCCGCTGTCGTAGCGAGCCATGTACACCAGGAACCAGGGCTGGCGCTGGAGATAGGGGACGACGAGCCCTTCGAGTGCAGACGGAGCGGGCGGCACTAACAGCGCTCCACGAGCTCGAACAAGTAGATGCCGTAGGGCGCCAGGGTGACGGAGTAGGGCTTGGACGTGATCTTCGGAAAGGGCACCCGTCCCAAGAGCTCGATCGGCGTGCAGCCTTCCCAGCGACCGAGGCTGAGCTCGGCCGGCTGGGCGAAACGGCTCAGGTTCGACACGCACAGCACAGAGACGGTCGGCCAGTCCGGATGAAGCGGGTCGGACAACCTGGTCAGGTCATCCGCGTCGGCTGGCTCGATGGAGCGCTGAGTGCCTCCGGCGACGGAGGCCTCGTCGGGCTGGGCCGCGCCGGCACGGGGCCGCCTCACATAGGCGAGCACGGAGGGATTGTCAGCGGGAAGGACCTCGAACGAACCCTTGGCGAACTGAGGGTACTGGTGCCGCACCGCCAGCATGTGCCGCAGCCAGTGGAGGAACGACGAGGGGTCGCGCTGCTCCGCCTCGACGTTGACGGCTTGGTAGCCGTGCACCGGGTCCATGAGCGGGGGCAGGTAGAGCTGTGCGAAGTCGGCCCGGGAGAAACCGGCGTTCCGGTCCGGCGACCACTGCATCGGCGTTCGGACCCCGTCCCGGTCCCCGAGGTAGATGTTGTCGCCCATGAGAAGCTCGTCGCCGTAGTAGAGCACCGGGCTGCCCGGCAAGGACAGCAGCAAGCCGTGGAGCAGCTCGGCGACGCGGCGGTCGTTGTCGACAAGGGGGGCGAGGCGGCGCCGGATCCCGAGGTTCTTGCGCATCCTGGGGTCGCGGGCGTACTCGGCGTACATGTAGTCGCGCTCCTCGTCGGTCACCATCTCGAGGGTGAGCTCATCGTGGTTGCGCAGGAAGATCCCCCACTGGCAGCCGTCTGGGATCGGGGGCGTCTGAGCGAGGATCTCGGTGATCGGGAAGCGCTGCTCCCGGCGGACCGCCATGAACATGCGCGGCATGAGCGGGAAGTTGAAGCACATGTGGCACTCGTCCCCGTCGCCGAAGTACTCAGTGACCACGTCCGGCCACTGGTTGACCTCCGCGAGCAGGACACGGTTGGGGTAGGAGCTGTCGATCTCGGAGCGGATGCGGCGTAGCAGCTTGTGGGTAGCAGGCAGGTTCTCGCAAGTCGTCCCCTCTGCCTTGTAGAGGTAGGGCACGGCGTCGAGCCGGAACCCGTCGAGACCGAGATCGAGCCAGAACCGGACGACGCCCAGCATCGCGTCGGCGACATCTGGGTTCTCGTAGTTCAGGTCCGGTTGATGATGGTAGAAACGATGCCAGTAGTACTGCCGGCGCCGTGGGTCAAAGGTCCAGTTGGACTGCTCGACGTCGCAGAAGATCACCCGGACGTTGGCAAAGCGGTGGTTGTCGTCGGCCCACACGTACCAGTCGGCCTTGTCGTTGTCACGCGACGACCGGGACTCGACGAACCAGGGATGCTCCTCGCTCGTGTGGTTCATCACGAGGTCGGAGATGATCCGGATCCCCCGGCGATGGGCCTCCTCGACCACCGCGGCGAGGTCGTCGACGCTTCCGAGCTCGGGCGCGACGGTCATGAAGTCACTGATGTCGTACCCGCCGTCGTGCAGCGGCGAGGGGTAAAAGGGCAGCAGCCAGATGCAGTCGACGCCGAGCCACTGGAGGTACTCGAGCTTCTCGCGCAAGCCCTTCAAGTCGCCGATCCCGTCCGCGTTGGAGTCGAAAAAGCCGCGAGGGAGCAGTTCGTAGAAGACCGCCTTCTCGTACCATCGCGGGTCGTCCAGGAGTAGACGTGAGCCGGGGGACACGGCCAGGTTCAGCCGAGCTCGATAGCCGACAACCTGCGCAGCTCCGAGAGCTGATGGTGCACCTCGACGAGACGCGCGATGCCCGGCTTCGACCGCATGAGAAGCGATTCGGTGATCGCCCCGCCATGGTCGTAGCGGACGCCTCGCAACAGATCGCCGCTCAAGGCCCGCCTTGTCCTTCTCGCCCTCGCCGACCACAAGTGGCTGACGCTGTCGTTCACGGCGCCGACGATAGCGGGCGGTCGCGTGCTTCGCGAGCGACCGAGAGGCAGCTCCGGCTGCTCACGGTGGAGGGCGTGCCGGCCGGGCTCCGAGTCGCTGTCTCCGACCCCGTCCCGGCAGTACTGTCTCGCCGTGGATCGCTTCGTCTTGCGCCCGTCCGGCCCGCTGCAGGGCACCGTCGACGTGAACGGGGCGAAGAATTCCGTGCTGAAGCTCATGGCGGCCTGCCTTCTCGCCCCTGGCCTGCACCGCCTCGACAACGTCCCGGTCATCCGTGACGTCGCCATCATGTCGGACGTGCTCCGCGCGATGGGGGCCGAGGTCCTCCATGAGGGCCGAGGCCCCAATGGGCATCTCGAGATCACCGTCCCCGAGGACGTGACGCCCGTCGCCCCTTACGAGCTCGTCGAGAAGATGCGGGCATCGATCGTCGTGCTCGGTCCCCTGCTCGCGCGCTATGGCACCGCCAGGGTGTCGATGCCCGGCGGCGACGACTTCGGGTACCGCCCGATCGACTTCCACCTGAGCGCGTTCGAGAACCTGGGCGCCACCTTTGTGACCGAGCACGGCTACGTCGAGGGGTACTGCGACCGCCTCGTCGGCACTCGCATCGTGCTCCAATTCCCGAGCCATACCGCGACCGACAACATCTTGATGGGCGCCGTGCTCGCCAAGGGCACGACCGTGATCGAGAACGCCGCCCGGGAGCCGGAGATCTGCGACCTCGCCGAGACCTTGACCGAGATGGGGGCGCACATACAAGGTGCCGGGACTTCCCGCATCGAAGTCGAGGGAGTGGACGAGCTGCGCCCTGCGGAGCACCGGGCGATCCCCGACCGGGTCGAGGCGGCCACCTTCGTCGCCGCCGTGGGCCTTGTCGGTGGGGAAGTGCTGGTGAGACGGGCGCGTCCCGAGCACATGGACATGCTTCTCGAGAAGCTCCGCCAGATGGGCATGACCTGCACGCCGACCGACGAAGGCATTCTCGCCGCGGCCGAGGGACGTCTGCGGTCGGTTGACGTCGCCACCCTTCCCTATCCGGGTGTGGCGACGGACTACAAGCCGTTGCTCGTGACGCTGCTGTCGGTCGCGGACGGGGTGGCGATCGTGAGCGAGAACCTGTTCGCCGGTCGCTTCCGCTACATCGACGAGCTGAGGCGGATGGGCGCGAAGATCAAGACCGAAGGCCATCACGCCATCGTGCGCGGTGTGCCCAGCCTGTCGGGAGCCAGGGTCCGGGCACCGGACATACGCGCCGGGGCGGCGCTCGTGCTGGCCGGCCTCGCCGCCGAGGGTGTCACCGATGTGAGCGGCGCGGAGCACATCGACCGCGGATACGAGGACCTCGACGGGCGCCTTCGCTCGCTCGGTGCGAACATCGAGCGCGATTCTTCGCCGTGAGGCCCGACTTGCGGGGCTCGAGCACGGCAGAGCTGTTCCGGGCCGCCAGTTCGGGTGACCGCGGCGCCCTGGCTCGCCTGCTCTCGATCGTCGAGCGGGGCGGGGCCGCAGGCCGCGAGCTGTCCGCGCTGACCTTCAGGCGAGCCGGCAGCGCCTACGCCGTGGGCTTAACCGGGGCACCGGGCTCTGGGAAGTCCACGCTCACGAGCGCCGTTCTGGCGGACATCCGCGGGCGCCTCGCCATCCCGGTCGCGGTGCTCGCCGTCGACCCCTCCTCACCTGTGACGGGCGGCGCGATCCTCGGGGACAGGGTGAGGATGCAAGAACACGCCCTCGACGACGAGGTCTTCATCCGCTCCATGGCGACCCGCGGCCACCTCGGTGGCCTGGCCGCCGCCGTGCCCGAAGCGGTACGCCTGCTCGACGCGACCGGCTGGCCACTCGTGATCGTCGAGACCGTCGGCGTCGGCCAGGTCGAGATCGAGGTCGCCGCCACGTGCGACACGGTCGTGGTCGTCGTGAACCCCGGCTGGGGGGATTCCGTGCAGGCAAACAAGGCGGGGCTGTTGGAGATCGCCGACGTGCTGGTCATCAACAAGGCGGACCGGCCCGGCGTGAAGGAGACGGCCCGCGACCTGAGGCTCATGCTCCAGCTCTCGGGGAGCCTCGAGTGGACGCCGCCGATCGTGGAGACCGTGGCTTCGACGGGCGAGGGAATCGGCGAGCTGTGGGAGGCGATGGCCTCGCACCGCGAGCACCTCGAGCGCCGCGGGGAGCTCACCTCGAGGCGCGCGGAGCGTGCGAGGGAGGAGGCCTTGAGGATCGCGAGAGGACGTTTCGAGACCGCTCTTGGCGCGGCCGTCGCCGCCTCGGCGAACAGCGAGCTGCTGGAGGCGCTGAGGAGCAGGCGGATGGACCCCGACGAGGCGGCCGACCGGCTCGTCGAGGCGGTGGCGCGCCAGCTCACTGGCGAGCAGGGGCGGCTCCCGAGCTGAGCGCACGCTCCATGAGGACGAAGTCGCGCTCCTCGGTCCAGCGCGGGAGGACCGTGACGGCTGCGTAGCCGCGCCCGGAGTAGAAGCTCTGTGCCCTCCCGCCGGCCAGCGCCTCCAGGCGGACGCGGGCACAGCCCCGCTCGAGGCCGAGCCTCTCCACGGCCCGCAGCAGATGCGAACCCACGCCCTGGTTGCGCCACTCGGGGCGCACGATCAACCGGCCAAGCCTCAAGACCGGGCCGCGGACCTCGCCGTCGGCGAACCCGACCGGGCGCCCGCCGGCCCTGGCGACGATCGCGTAGCGCGCGAAGGGCTGGACTCCCGGGCCGTAGCGCTCTCGCCTGTAGCCGGACCACTGCTCCTCGGCCCAGGCGGCGATGACAGGGTCCGGTTGCTCGACCAGGGAAAGCTCCAGATCGAGGCTGCCTCGCCCAACCACCCTTGGCCTGGCCAGTGCGGTGTCGGCCATCGGCCTCCAGCGGTGGTCGGCATCCTGTTCGAGAACGCTGACGCACTCGAAGCAGTACGTCGCCCGGTAGTCGGCCAGCGCCTCGAGGGCGTGGGGGAGCCGGCTGGGCTCGATCCGCTGGTCCAAGGTGAGGTGGGGCACGAAGTCGCGCTCGCGGCGCGCCCGCGGTGGGGCGAGGGGACCGACTGCAAGATGCCCTCGGAGCTCTGACATGGCCTCGAGGTCACCTCCGACCTCGAGGTAGAGCACGGGCGTGCGCGGCCAGAAGGTGGCCGGCGGTCCGAGGTCCACGGCGATGGGCGAGCTGTTCTCAGCTGCGGTCCGGACGTGGTCGAGCACTGCCTCGAGGGTCTCCTCGCGGATGTTCACCGGGGGGACGAGCGTGCAATGCGGGACGATGCGCTGCAGTGCCTTGGCCCCGAGGGCCCTGCGCAGGCCGTCGATCTCGTTGGCGACCGAGCCGGTCACCACCAGCGCCACCGTCAGCCGGCGTCGTGCTGTCACGTATCAGGCGATCTCTGCCAGGGCCTCCGCCAGTGGCTCGAGCACATCGGGGGCGTGCGGCGGGGGGAGAACCACGATGGCGAGCTCGGCACCGACCTCTGCGAGCGCAGCGGCAGTCGCCGCCGTGGCCGCGGGACCGTCCTGGAAGCGCACATGACTCGACAGCAGTATCTCTGCCGGGTCGCGCCCGACCTCGGCGCAGTGCTGGAAGAGCACCTCCCGCTTGTGAGCGAACTCCTCGACCGGGCCGCCGACGAAATTCCAATGCTGGGCGAAGCGCGCCGCGGTGCGCAGTGTCCGCTTCTCACCGCTGCCACCGATGCAGATCGGCGGATGCGGCCGCTGGACCGGTTTCGGGTTGCAGCGGGCGTCGGTCAGCTCGTAGTAGGCCCCCTGGAACGACGTCGTCTCGTTCGAGAGAAGGCCGACTATGACCTCGCAGGCTTCCTCGAAGCGGTCACTGCACTCCTTCAGCGTCCCGACGGCGATTCCGTAGGCGCCCGACTCCTCTTCGTTCCAACCCGCCCCGATGCCGAGCTCGAGGCGTCCGCCCGAGATGACGTCGAGTGTCGCCGCCATCTTGGCGAGTACGGCCGGGTGCCGGTGGTGGATCCCAGTTACGAGCGTGCCGAGGCGAAGGCGCCTCGTCGCCTGGGCCAAGGCGGTGAGGGTCACCCAGCCCTCGAGGCACGGCCCGATCGGGTCGGAGAAGATCGGGTAGAAGTGGTCGAAGAGCCAGCCGGACTCGAACAGCTCGATGTCGTCGGCGGCGCGCCAGACGGCCAGCATGTCGTCCCAGGTCGTGTTCTGCGGAGCTGTCTTGAAAGCGAAGCGCATGTGCAAGAACTTACGGCACGCCGGCCACGGCCGGTCGCATCCGCCTCACAGGCGGCTCAGGTTCGCCTTGAGCTCGGCAACCGCTTCCAGCCGCGCCCGGGCCCGGGCTGCGGCCGCGGCGGCGGCCGCGGCGGCGGCCGTGGCGGCGGCGTCACCGGCAGGCTGGCCTTCGCCTGTCGGGGCCACGGTTCCGCCCGCACCGGCCGCTCCCCCGGCTCCGGACTCGGGAACGTTGCCTGCCGCAACCTCGGCAGCGTCGGCAGCCTCGGCAGCCTCGGCAGCCTCGAGCGCACGCTGCGCCCGCCCGACGTCGATCTCTTCGGCAAGCTCGGCGACCCCGGAGACGATCGTCACCTTGTTGTCGGCGACCATCACGAAGCCGCCGTGCACGGCCGCGTGCACGTTGCCGATCGGAGCCGACTCGCCCGGGGTGGCTTCGCCGGCTCCGTCGCCGCTGTCTGGCGCGGCGACCCTGGCTGCGCCGCCCTCGAGTGCCACGCCCTCGGCCGGCGAAGGGCGCTGGTGGACACCCTGGATGCGCACTACGCAGATGTCGACCGAACCGATGTAGTCCATGTGGTTCGCCAGAAAGGTGATGTCGCCCCTGTCGGCGCGCATCACCACTGCTTCGGCGTCGCCCGAGAACAGCACCCGTTCGGGCGTGATGAGCTCGGCGTGCGTCAGGTTCGCCATCGCCCGGCTCAGCCCCGCTCGATGGACTTGGCCTTGGTCATCACGTCATCGATGCCGCCGACGTTCAAGAAGGCCTGCTCTGGGACGTCGTCGAGGTCACCCCCGACGAGCGCCTCGAAGCTGCGCACCGTCTCGTCGATCGGGACGTAGATTCCGGACAGGCTCGTGAAGACCTCCGCCACGAACAGCGGCTGCGACAGGAAACGCTGGATCTTGCGTGCGCGGGTCACACTGAGGCGGTCCTCCTCGGAGAGCTCGTCCAGGCCGAGAATGGCAATGATGTCCTGGAGCTCGCGAGCTCGCTGCAGCACCTCTTGAACCCGCCGCGCGCACTGGTAGTGCCGATCGCCGACCACCTCGGGGGCCAGGATGTTGCTCGTCGAAGCGAGTGGGTCCACCGCCGGGTAGATGCCGAGGGCGGCTGTCTGGCGGGACAGCTCTGTCGTCGCGTCGAGGTGGGTGAAGGTCGTGAACGGTGCCGGGTCTGTGTAGTCGTCGGCGGGAACGTAGACGGCTTGCATGGAGGTGATCGAGTGGCCTCTCGTCGAGGTGATCCGCTCTTGGAGCTCGCCCATCTCGTCCGCCAGCGTCGGCTGGTAGCCCACGGCCGACGGCATACGGCCCAGCAGCGTGGAGACCTCCGAACCCGCCTGCACGAAACGAAAGATGTTGTCGATGAACAAGAGCACGTCCTGGTTCTTCACGTCCCGGAAGTACTCGGCCATGGTCAGGGCCGAGAGCGCCACACGCAGCCGCACGCCCGGCGGCTCGTCCATCTGGCCGTAGACAAGCGCCGCCTTGGTTATGACGCCGGACTCCTGCATCTCGAGCCACAGGTCCGTGCCCTCTCGGGTGCGCTCACCGACGCCTGCGAACACCGAGACTCCCCCGTGCTCTTGGGCGACCCGGTGGATCATCTCCTGGATCAGCACCGTCTTTCCCACACCGGCGCCGCCGAACAGGCCGATCTTTCCGCCCTGGACGTAGGGCTCCAGCAGATCGATGACCTTTATGCCTGTCTCGAACATCTGACGCCTCGGCTCGAGGGTGTCGAAATCCGGAGCCGGGCGGTGGATCTCCCACCACGCGTCGGGCTCGCCCATCTCGCCCGCGTCGAGCCGCTCGCCGATCACGTTGAAGACGTGACCCAGCACGGCGTTGCCCACGGGGACGGTGATGCCCCTGCCGGTATTGGTGACGCTGGCCCCGCGAGCGAGCCCGTCGGTCGGCTTGAGGCAGATGCAACGCACCCGGCCCTCGCCGATCTGCTGGGCTACCTCCGCTGTGATGAGGACCTCCTGCCCGTCAACGAGGAGACCCACCTGAAGGGCCGTGTTGATCTCCGGCAGGGCGTGCGGTGGGAACTCGACGTCGATGACAGGGCCTGCGATGGCGACGATGCGTCCGTTCTCGAGATGCTGGGCCTCGGGAGCCTCGGGGGCAACGGTGGTCATACGGTCTGCTCCTCGGTTGCTTGGGGATGAGTGAGCTCATGGGTGACGCCGCCGGTCGAGCGAAGCGCCTCGGAACCGCCGACGATCTCCATGATCTCGCTCGTGATGGTGTCCTGCCGGGCACGGTTCATCACCCGCCGGAGCGTCTTGAGCAGCTCTTCGGCATTCTCTGTGGCTGCCGACATGGCCCGCTGGCGGGCGGCGTGCTCCGAGGCAGACGCCTCGAGCAGGGCCCCAAAGATCGCGGCCTCCGTGTATCCCGGGATGAGCCCTGCCAGCAGCTGGTCGACGTCGGGCTCGAACTCGAAAAAGCCGAACTTGCCCTCGGGCTCGGGCAGTCCGAAGTCGATGGCTCCCGGATCACTCGGCATCAGGTCGGGCTCCCCGGGAATCTCCTGGCCGGCTGGTGCCCCGGGAGCCGCTCGGCGGGGCTCGGCTCGGCCCGGCAGCACCGGGAGCAGTTGGCGGGTCTCGACGAACTGGCTGCTCGCCGATCGGATCCGCGTCGAGACGACCTGCACGAGGTCGACCTCGCCCACGAGGAACGGCGGCATGACGGCCCGGGCCACACGCCGGGCATCCTCGAACGTGGGACGGTCGGACATGCCGACGAAGTGGCGCTCGACGGGCTGATGGCGAAACCGGAAGTAGGCCTGCGCCTTCTTGCCGACGGTCATCACCCGGTAGCTCTCAGCTTTGCCCGCGCCGGGGCGAACCAGGCGCTCGGCGACGCGCAGCACGCTCGAGTTGTAGGCGCCCGCCAGGCCCCGGTCCGCCACGATCACGAGCGCAAGGACGTTGTGGGGCGACTCCGGGACCCCCAGCAGGCGCGTGGCGCTGCTGCTTTCCCGGGCGGTCTCGACCAGGATGTCCGAGAGCGCCTTGACGTAAGGCAGCGCCCCGGCGATACGCCCCTGGGCGCGGGCTATCTGCGAAGCAGCGATGAGCTCGAACGACCGCGTGATCTTCTTCGTCTCCTCGATGCTGCGAATGCGCCGGCGAAGAGCCCGCTCCTGACCGCCTGCCACGTGCCTACCTGGCCTCGGTCTCGTCCGCGACCAGCGCGCCGGCGGCGGCTTCTGTGGCCTCCGCCACTCCGGCGTCGCCGTCCGCGCCACCGGGTGACGACCCGGCAGAAGAGCCGAAGCCCTGCTTGAACTCCGCCATCGCGGCTTCGAGGTCGGACTCTTTCGGCAGGGCGCCGGTGGCGGCGATCTGCTCGAGCATGTCTGCGTGGCGCGTCCGCATGAATGCCCGCAGCTCGGACTCGAAGCGCTGCACGTCGCTGACGGGCACGTCGTCGACGTACCCGCGCACACCCGCGTAGATGACGATGACCTGCTCCTGCACAGGTATGGGGACGTTCAGGCCCTGCTTGAGCAGCTCGGTGAGGCGGTAGCCGCGGTCGAGCTGGGCCTGTGAGGCCTTGTCGAGCTCGGAGCCGAAAGTCGCGAACGCCTCGAGCTCCCGAAACTGCGCCAGGTCGATCTTGAGGGTGCCGACGACCGACTTCATGGCCTTGATCTGCGCCGCGCCCCCCACCCGTGAGACCGAGTTCCCGACGTTGAAGGCCGGGCGCACACCCGAATAGAAAAGCTCGCTCTCGAGGAAGATCTGGCCGTCGGTGATCGAGATGACATTGGTCGGGATGTAGGCGGAGATGTCACCCGCCTTGGTCTCGATTATCGGAAGGGCTGTGAGCGAGCCACCGCCCATCTTGTCGGAGAGCTTTGCAGCCCGCTCCAACAGACGGCTGTGGAGGTAGAAGACGTCGCCAGGGTAGGCCTCCCGGCCCGGAGGACGGCGGAGGAGAAGGGAGATCTGACGGTAAGCCTCGGCTTGTTTCGAAAGGTCGTCGTAGACGACCAGGGCGTGCTCGCCCTTCTCCATCCAGTGCTGGCCCATGGCGCATCCCGCGTACGGGGCCAGGTACTTGAACGGTGCAGGCTCGGAGGCGGGCGCGGCGACGACGACGGTGTAGTCCATGGCGCCGTGCTCGGCGAGGGTGGCGACGGTCTGGGAGACAGTCGAGCCCTTCTGGCCGATGGCGACGTAGATGCACTTCACGCCGGCACCGCGCTGGTTGATGATCGTGTCGGTGGCGATCGTGGTCTTCCCGGTCTTGCGGTCACCGATGATGAGCTCGCGCTGGCCCCGGCCGATCGGGGTCATGGCGTCGATGACCTTGATGCCGGTCTGCAAGGGCTGTGAGACGGGTTGGCGCGAGACGATGCCGGGCGCCTGGATCTCGAGGCGGCGGTCGAGGGTTTCACCGAGCGGGCCCTTCCCGTCGATCGGCTCACCGAGGGGGTTCACAACGCGGCCCAGCAAGGCGTCACCCACCGGCACCGACAAGATCCTGCCGGTCGAGCGCACGACCTGGCCCTCGTCGAGGCCCTCCATGGTGCCGAGGACGACGGCGCCGATCGACTCCTCGTCCAGGTTGAGGGCGAGGCCGACGGTGCCGTTCTCGAACTCGAGCAGCTCGTTGACGGTGGCCCCGGGCAAGCCGGTGACTCGTGCGATGCCGTCTCCGACCTCGGCGATGCGGCCAACCTGCTCGACCTCTGTCCCGGCCGTGAAGTCGCTGACGTTGCGCGCCAGTGCCGCGGCGATGTCGTCGGCGTTGATCATGAGCTCAGGCATCGGTGGGAGTCCTTTGTCCTTTTCGTCTGGGTGGAACGGTCGGTTCGAGGAGTCCGGGAACGCTCACGGTCGAGTCTCGAGAGCTTGAAAAGCCGCCGAGGGAGCCAGGGCCTCGCGGAGCTGGTCGAGGCGATGGCGCACGGATCCGTCGATGACCGTATCGCCGATAGTGACGGCCATCCCACCGATCAAGGACGGCTCGACCTGCACGCGTAGCTCGACGGTGCGGCCCACGCTGCGTCCGAGCGCCTCGGCAAGGCGCCGGTGCTCGGCGTCGTTGAGCTCGACGGCCGAGCGCACTTCGGCGACGCGCCGCCCGCGCTCTTCGGCAGCGAGCCCTGCGACCCACTCGAGGGATCCGACAACGTCCCGGACGTGGCCGGCTTCGAGGACGTAGGCGACGAGCCGGGCTGTCGCAGGCTGTACTTTGCCCCCGAGAAGATCGGCGACCACAGCAACCCGTTGCGCCACCGGACGGTTCGGGTCGCCAAGCGCGTGGCGCAGCTCAGGGCTCGAGTCGACCACCCGCGCGAAGCCGACCACCTCGTTCTCGAGCACGTCGATGCTCTCCCGCCGGTCGGTCTCTTGGAACAGCCTGTCGGCATAACCGCGGATCCGCTCGCGCACCGCCGTGCGACCGCCGAGGAGCTCTTCGGCTCCCATGGGCCGAGCCTGGCCGGCCTCTACGGCGTCGGCGGTCTCGTTGGCGAGCTCCACCAGCTCGAACACCGAAGGCGGGAGCTCGTCGGCCGGTTCGACGACCACAGCCCAGGACACGAGCGCCTGGGTCTCGGCCGCGGCCTTTCCCTCCAGCAGGTCGTGCACGACGCCTCGCCGCCCGCGAGGCGGGATGGCCGCGTCCGTCAGGACATTGCGAAGTAGCTCTGACTCCACGAGGGCTCGCGAGAAGGCGCTCAGGTCGTTCGCGACCTGGCGGGCGCGCCCCGCCTCCGCAGCCGACTCAAAGGTCGCGGTCGCATAGCCGCGCAACAGCTCCCTCATGCCATCGCCTCGGCAGCATCGATCGTCTCGGAGATGAACGCCCGCTGGAGCGAGGCGTCGACCTCGGCGGCCACGACGAGCTCCGTCGCTGCCATGACGACGGCGCCGATCTCCCTCGTGACCTCGTCTCGGGCGCGCTTGCGCTCGAAATCGGCCTCCGCCGCCGCGCTCGCCACGAGCCTGTCGTGCTCCTCCCGCCCGCGGCGCTCCCCCTCGAGAAGGAGTTGGGCCGAGGTCTCATGTGCCCGCTCGATTATGGCGACCGCTTCCGAGTGCGCCGCCTCGAGGGCCGCGCGCGCCTCGTCGAGCATGTGCCGGCCGGTCTCCGATGCAGAATCGGCAGACGTGAGTGAGGACCGGATGGCCTCGGCCTGATGGTTCATCAGCTTCTTGAGCCAGGGCCACACGTAGCGGTAGGTGAAAGCGAGCAACAGCAGGAAACCGAGGACCTCAGCCAGGTAGTACAGCATGGCTAGACCGCTCCCCCGCCCGAGACTGCTCCGGCCCCCGTGACATTGGCGACCACCTCGTCGATCAAGCGACGGTGCCGGGCGGCGTCGACGCTGCTGCCGAGCACGCGCTCGGCCGCGGCCACCACAAGGGAGTCCAGGCGTCCCAAGAGCTCCTCGCGGGCTCGCTGGCACTCGCCTGAGATCTCCTGCCGGGTCGCCTCGACCAACCGCTCGTACTCCTCCTGGCCCCGAGCACGACCTTGTCCGAGGGCCAGGTCGGCACCCTGGTTCGCCCGGTCGATGATGTCGCGGGCTTGGGCTCGCGCCTCGTTGAGCAACCTGGCGCGCTCGGCGAGCACACCCTGGCTCTCGGCGCGTGCCTGTTCGGCCTGCTGCAACGCAGCGCGAACGCGCAGCCGCCGCTTCTCGGCCACTTCCTGCAGCGGCGGCAGGATCCACTTCGCGACGACGCCGAGCACGACGAGGAAGATGACGAGCTCGACGACGAAGGTGCCATTCGGGATGAGGAAGTTCCCGCCGTTGGAGGAACTGCCCGTCCCGCCACTCGCAAACAGCATCCAGCAAGCCCTCCGTCGCTACTTCTTGGCGAGGACGAAGACGAACAGGACCATGAACACGAGGTTGATGAAGTACATGGCCTCGACGAGACCGACGATGATGAACATGATCGTGAACAACCGGCCCTGCGCCTCGGGCTGGCGGGCGACTCCGGCGATCGTCTGGCTTCCGGCCAAGCCGTCGCCGATGGCCGCGCCGATCGCGCCGCCGCCAAGGGCCAGTCCGCCGCCGACCATGGCGCCGGCAAGCTCGATCGCCTGGTTGAGGTCATTTGCCATTGGGTTTACCTACTCCCTTTCTGCGCGTTGGAGATCTCTCGAGGCTCCTTGGGACCTTGGCGTCTCGCTCTTCGAGCTTGTCGATCTTGTCAATGGTTTCCTGCCATGGCGGTCTCGAAGTAGAGGATCGTGAGCAGCGAGAAGATGAACGCCTGCACGGGCGCGACGAACAGGCCGTCGAACGCCTTCCAGACCAAGTCCCCGATCGGGACGATGTACCAGGGAAGCAGCGCCCAGATCAGCAGCACCATGATCCCGCCGGAGAAAATGTTGCCGAAGAGCCGGAGGGCGAGGGTCAAAGGCTTGGCGATCTCCTCGATCACGTTGATCGGGAAGAGCACCTTGTAGGGCCGGAAATAGTGGCCGATGTAGTTGCCCAGCCCCTTCGTCCGGATCCAGGTCGCGTGCACGAGGATGATCACGGTGAGCGCCATGGCGTAGGTCAGGTTCACGTCCCCGGTCGGAGCCGGCAGGTACTGCGGGTTGTGACCCGACGGGATCATCTCGAGCCAGTTGCAGATCAAGATATAGAGGAACAACGTCATCGCGAGCGGCACGATGCGCCGCCCCCTCGGGCCGATGGTCGACTCGACCTGGCTCGAGACGGCATTGACGAGAGCCTCGAAGACGAGCTGCATCCTGCCGGGCACGTCGGCCGTCAGGCGCGCCCTGACGCCAAGCCCCATCCCGATCACGATCACGGCCGCGACGAGAGAGGAGACGAGGTCGTACTTGTTGACCGTGAGCCCGAGCAGCTTGATCGTGGGGACGTTGCCGATGGTGATGGGGCGCGCCGAGGCCAGCAGCCCGAGAGAGGTCACGTGACAGCCCCCTGGCGGAGCAAGGTGACCACCAGACTCACGACGAACAGGAGGTAGAACACGGCGACGCCGCCGAGCACGCCCATGCCGAGCGGGAGGTTGACCACGACGAGGACGATCGCGATGACCGTCGTGAGGGCGAGCCGGACCAAGGTGTTCATCGCCATGGGGCGCTTGATCTTGGTGGAGCCGGAGGCGTTGAGACGGGAGGCCGTCGACATCACGAGACGGATGTTCACGATCCCGAGGCCGAGGCCGATGCAGGCGCCCAGGCCGCCCAGCGGGCAACCGACGAGCGACAGGACCACGAGCGCGACGACGCCGACGCCGAGGGCGGCGAACACCGTGCGCCGGAGCATCCGCGAGATCTCCGGCAGGTCAAGCTGTCCCAGTACTGCTGCGAGTCGCTCCATGCCTCTTCTCGATCGTCTCTGGGACAGCGGCGTGACCGTCTGGGGCCGGCCACGCTGCTGGCTCTCAGAGAAACGACTTGATGTCGGAGTAGGTCACCGCAACCGCGACGATCACCCCGAGGCCCAAACCAACAAACGTGAGCAGCACACCGGTGTGGAACGTCCTGTCCAGCCAGTACCCGCCGCCCACTCCGACGGCGATGCACAGGGCTGTCGTGATGCCCATGCCGATCAACGTGCTGAAGCTCGGTGGGGGCTTCTTGCTCACTCGGTCGCCAATCCTGGCATCGCCACCACCGACCCGGCAAGACAATACCCTGGTCCATCCCCATCTCGGCACCCCTGCCCTTGCCGTGACAGCACGACGAGGGGCGTGGACCTCATCCCGCTGACGCGACGCCGCCCGGGTAGGGGTCGAACCGGCGGCAAAGCTCCCTCACCTCGCCGCGGACCGAAGCCAGCTCGTCCTCGTCCTCGCGCCCGCGCAGGGCCCGGGCGATGAGCGAGGCAACCTCGACCATCTCGACCTCGCCGAGGCCGGCGGTGGTCTCCGCCGCCGAGCCGAGCCGCAGGCCGCTCGCCACGAAAGGAGGCCTCGGGTCGTTCGGGATGGCGTTGCGGTTGCAGGTGATCCCCGTCCGGTCCAGCACCTCCTGGGCGACCTTGCCGGTGAGCTCCTCCTCGAAGGTCCGCAGGTCGACGAGCACGAGATGGTTGTCGGTCCCCCCGGCAACGAGCCGGAACCCTTGCACGGTCAGAGCCTCGGCCAGCGCCGCCGCGTTGCGCACCACCTTGAAGGCGTACTCGCGGAACTCGGGCTTGAGGGCCTCGCCGAAAGCCACCGCCTTGGCCGCGATCACGTGCTCGAGCGGTCCCCCCTGCAGCCCCGGGAAGACGGCCGAGTCGACCGATTTCGTCAGGTCGGCGCCGCACAGGATGGCCCCGCCCCGCGGGCCGCGCAGGGTCTTGTGGGTGGTGAAGGTGACAACGTCCGCCACGCCGACCGGGTTGGGGTGCACCTTGCCGGCGATGAGCCCGGCCGGGTGGGCGGCGTCGAACATGAAACGGGCGCCGACCTCGTCGGCGATCTCCCGGAACGGCAGCGGGTCGATCGCCCGCGAATAGGCGGTCGCCCCTGCGACGATGAGCCGCGGCCGCTCGCGTTTGGCGAGGTCGCGGACCATGTCCAGGTCGATCCGCTCGCCCGAGCCGTCAGCGGCCGCAGGCGTGACCCCGTAGGCAACGAAGCGGTAGAGCTTCCCCGTGATGCTGACCGGCGAGCCGTGGGTGAGGTGCCCACCCTGGTCGAGGCGCATGGCGAGGATCGTGTCGCCCGGCTCTACGAGCGCGAGATAAGCCGCCAGGTTCGCGTTCGCGCCGGCGTGCGGCTGGACGTTGGCGTGCTCGGCGCCGAAGAGCTCCATCGCCCGCGTCCGGGCCATGTCCTCCACCTGGTCGGCGACGACGTTCCCACCGTAATAGCGCCGTCCCGGGTAGCCCTCGGAGTACTTGTTGGTCAGTACCGAGGCCGTCGCGGCAAGCACCGCGGGAGAGGTGAAGTTCTCCGATGCAATCAACTGCAGGTTGGTCCGCTGCCGCTCGATTTCGCGCTCGAGCAACGCATGAAGCTCGGGGTCCGACGCGAGCGCTCCCGGCAAGAACGCGCTCGCGCCAGCTGGCTCGACGGTGGGCATGGTCATTTGCCGGCTCCTTCCAACACCTCTCCTGGTCGGGCTCCCGCCGGGACCTCCGGCGACCCCGCCTCGAGAGCGGCGATCTTCTCGATTCTCTCGAGATGGCGACCTCCTGCGAACTCGCTTTTCAGGAACATCTCCAGCGAGTCGGTCGCAACCTCGGGACCCACCAGGCGCTCGCCGAAGCAGATCACGTTCGCGTTGTTGTGCTCACGGGCCAGTCGCGCCGAGGTCACGTCGTGGACCACAGCGGCGCGCACGCCACGGATCTTGTTCGCCGCGATGGCGATGCCGATCCCGGTGCCGCAAACGCAGACCCCGAAATCGGTGTCACCCGACACGACGTTGCGACCGACCGCGGCGCCGAAGTCCGGGTAGTCCACCGGATCCTCGGAGTGGGTGCCGAGGTCCACCACCTCGTGCCCGAGCGACACGAGACGCCCGGTGAGAAGCTGCTTCAACTCGAATCCGGCATGGTCGGATCCCACAGCGACGCGCATGGGGCGAGTGTACTGGCCGGCTCCGACAGGCCCCGAAGCCTCTTTGGGGGCCGCGTCGGCATCTTGAGTAGGTTTCCCTTCATGGATCTGGCCGTCGCGGTGAACGGGCTACGCAAGAAGTTCGCTGCCGTCGAGGCCGTGAGGGGCGTGCATCTCGAGGTTCAAAAGGGCGAAGTCCTAGCCCTTTTGGGGCCGAACGGCGCAGGCAAGACCACGATCGTCGAGATCTTAGAGGGCTATCAGACCGCGAGCGCCGGCAGCGTCGCAGTGCTCGGATTCGATCCGAGGCGTGACCGGCGCCAGATGCTCGAGCGCGTCGGGATCGTCCTGCAGGAGACGGCCGTGGAGCAGTTCCTCACCGTGCGCGAGGTGCTCAGGCGGCGGGCGGCCTACTACCCCCACCCGCGCCGGCCCGACTCGGTCGTCGATCTCGTCGGGCTGAGCGAGAAGGCCGGCGCTCGCGTCCGGACCCTGTCCGGGGGCCAGCAACGCCGGTTGGACCTCGGTCTGGCGCTGGTCGGGGATCCCGAGCTCCTTTTCCTGGACGAGCCGACTACCGGCTTCGACCCCAACGCCCGGCGCGAGGCGTGGGACATCGTCCGCACCCTCACCGGGGAGGGGCGCACCGTCCTGCTGACGACGCACTACATGGACGAGGCGCAGACGCTCGCGGACCGTGTGGCGGTTATCGCCAAAGGGGTCATCGTCGCCACAGGGACGCCCGACTCGATCGGGGGACGCGACACGGGCACGGCCAAGATCCGCTTCGTGCTGCCCGATCAGGCCACGAGCGTCGCCGAGCTCGGCCTCGGCGACGCCGAGCTCACCGTCAGCTCCGTGGACGGCCGTCGCATGGTTGAGGTCGACACCGACTCCCCTACGCCTGTGCTCCACCGGCTCACCTCATGGGCAGTCGCGCACCACGTCGAGCTCGAAGGGCTCGAGGTCTCCCGGCCGAGCCTCGAGGACGTCTACCTGTCGCTCACGGCCGAGGACAACACGTGAAGTCCCTCCGCATGTTCAAAAGCGAGCTCTGGTACCAGCAGATCGCCTACTGGCGCAACCCGTTGAGCGCCTTCTTCACCTTCTTCATGCCGGTGATGTTCCTTGTGATCTTCGCCTCGCTCTACAAGGGCGCCACCTACGAGGGACTGAAGCTCGATCAGTACTTCATCCCCGGGATAATGACCTTCGGGGTGATATCCGCCTGCTACACGAACATCGCCATCGCCCTCACCACCCAGCGGGAGCAGGGCATCTTGAAGCGCTTTCGCGGAACGCCGCTTCCTCCGTGGATCTACATGCTCGTGACGGTGCTGAATTGCGTGCTGCGAGCGCTGTTGCTCGTCGCCCTCACGCTCGGAGTCGGCGTGGCCTTCTACGGTCTTGTCTTTCCCGCGCACGCCTTCGGCACCATCGTGCTCACGGTGGTCCTCGGCGCGGCCACCTTCTGCTCGCTCGGGGTCGCGGTCACCGTGATCATCCCGAACGCCGATGCCGCGCCGGCGGTCGTGAACGGCATCTATCTCCCCCTCATGTTCATCTCGGGCACCTTCTTCCCGATCTCGTCGAGCTCTGTGCTCGCGAAGATCGCGTCGTGGTTCCCCATAAGGCCCTTCATCCTCGCCAGCTTCACCGCTCTCGACCCCCGGAACCACAGCGGCGCGATCGACGTGGCCTGGCTCGAGACCATCGCCATCTGGGGCGTCGTCGCCCTCGCGTTCGCGATAAGGCGTTTCAGCTGGCTGCCGAAGCGCCGCTCGTAAGCCCGCCTTAGGCTTTAGGGGGCGGCTCGGCTGCCGGGCGCGGCCGGCCTTGGTGTCACGCGGCCCGGGCTCGCTAGGGCGACGGCGGGCCGGAGAAGCCCGCGACCGTCGCCACGAGCTGCGAGAAGGCGAGCGCCCCTTCACGCAGGCACTGCAGCTCGCCGTCGATGAGCGAGACCACCGTCGAGGGCCTGCCCGCGCAACGGCCACCGTCGAGCACGGCCGCCAGAGCGGCCCCGAAGTGCTCGCCAACCTCGTCCGCGGTGTACAAGGGGGCCTCCCCGTGGCGGTTCGCGCTCGTGACGGCGAGCGGGCCGGTCCTTGCGAGCAGCCCCCTCACGAGGGCGTCCGCCGGGCAGCGCAGCCCGATCGTCGCCGGGTCACCGCCGAGGTCGAAGGCGACGCCGGGGCGCCGGGGCAGCACCAAGGTGAGCGGCCCGGGCCAGTAGCGAGAGGTGAGCCGGCCGGTGGCCGGGCTCGACTCCGCCAGCTCGGCGAGCCCGGCCGGATCCGCGATCAGCACCGGCACCGCAACGTGCCCGGGCCGGCCCTTGAGCGCGAACAGCCGGTCCACGGCACCAGGCTGTCGCGGGTCGACAGCAAGCCCGTAGACGGTGTCGGTGGGGACGGCGACGACCTTCCCGGCCGCCAGCGCCTCGACGACCTCGTCGGGCAGGGAACGGTTCACCGGTCGGCCACGAGAACGCGCGCTCGCCCGGCCAGGTCGTCTGCAACGCCCGTCTCCCGAAAACCGGCCTCGTTCGCCAGTTCGAGGGCGGCTGTTGCCTGCTGCGGCGCGATCTCGACCACGACCGAGCCGTGCCGGCCGAGCCAGGCAGGCGCCCCGGCCACGATCGCCGCGATGGCCTCGAGGCCGCTCGGTCCAGCCACGAGCGCCCCGAAAGGGTCGAAATCTCTCACCTCCGGGTCGAGGTCGGACCATTCGCGCTCGGCGAGATAGGGCGGGTTGGCGACGATCAGATCGAGCCGGCCGGCGAGATCGTCGTCCAGGGCCTGGTACCAGTCACCTCGACGAAGCTGCACCCGCGCCGCCGCCTCGGCCGGGATCGTCCGGAGGTTGCCTGCGGCCACGTCCAGAGCGGCCGGATCGCGATCGGTCGCGACGACGCGCACCTCGGGCCGCTCGGCCACGAGCGAGAGGGCGATCACACCCGAGCCGGTGCCGAGGTCGACCGCGAGCAGCCCTCCGGCGGGCCGCAAACCGCAAAGGCGGTCGAGCTCGGAGAGGGCGACTTCGACGACGAGCTCGGTCTCGGGGCGCGGGACCAGCACCCGCGAGTCAACTGCGACATCGAGGGTGCGAAAGCCCCAGTGGCCGAGCACATGCTGGAGCGGTTCGCCGGCGAGCCGCCGCTGCATGAGCGACTCCAGCCGGGCCGCGGACTCCGGGTCCGCCTCGCGATCGAGATCGCGCAGCAAAGCCGCCCCGCCGAGGCCGCTGGCCTCTTCGAGCAGCCACCGCGTCTGGACGGGATCGGCGATCGCGGCGGAGGTTCGACGCCACAGTTGGCGCCACGTCGTGGTGACCACTTCGGTCCGTCGCCTCATCCCTCGACTAGCTGGCGGCTCCGCTCGTCTGCCAACAGGGCGTCGACGAGCTCTTCGAGGTCGCCCATCAAGATGCGATCGAGCTTTTTCAAGTTGAGCCCGATCCTGTGATCAGTGACCCGGTTGTCCTTGAAGTTGTAGGTACGGATCTTCTCCGAGCGGCCGCCGCCACCTACCTGGGCGCGGCGCTCTTTGGCAAGAGCGGCTGCGTTCTTCTGCTGCTCGAGGTCGTAAAGGCGCGCCCTCAGCACTTTGAGCGCGGCCGCGCGGTTCTGGATCTGGCTCTTCTCATCCTGCATCGCCACCACGAGCCCGGTCGGCAGGTGGGTTATGCGCACGGCCGAGTCCGTCGTGTTGACCGACTGTCCCCCGGGGCCGGTCGAGCGGTAGACGTCGATACGGAGGTCACCCGGCTCGATCTCGACCTCGACCTCCTCGGCCTCGGGCAGCACGTTCACCGTCGCAGAGGAGGTATGGACCCGGCCCTGGGACTCGGTGACCGGGATCCGCTGCACCCGGTGGGTGCCGGCCTCCTGGTGCAGGCGCTGCCAGGCGTCCTCGCCCTTCACGAGAAACGTGACCCCGTCGACGCCACCGAGCTCGGACTCGCGAAGGTCCAGCACCTCGACGCGCCAACCACGGTGGTCGGCGTAACGCTGGTACATGTCGAACAGGTCCTTGGCGAACAGGTTCGCCTCCTCGCCTCCCTCGGCTCCGCGTATCTCGACGATGACATTGCGCCCGTCGTTGGGGTCCCGCGGCATCAGCAGGTCACGCAGCTCGCTCTCGAGGGCCACAACCCTTGCCTCTGCGGCGTTCTGCTCCTCACGGCCGAGTTCGCGCTCTGCGCCGACGGCATCTGCGGCCAGCTCACGAGCTATGGCGACGTCCTCCTGGGCGGCCTTCAGCTCGTGCATCTTGCGCACCACGGTCTCGAGCTCCTTGTGACGGCGCGACAGCTTGCGCAGCTCGCTTGGGTCCTGCGAGAGAGTCGGGTCAGAAAGGCGGGTGAGGACCTGTGAGTACTCGGCCTCAAGCGCCTCAAGGCGATCGAGCACGAGCTCAGGCTACTGCGCCGGCGGCCGTCGCCCCCGAGAGGCGGCGGATTGGCCTACTGGCCAGTCGGGGCCGGTCAGCGCTTGGTCTTGCGCTGGCCGTAGCGGCGCTCGAAGCGCTCTACGCGCCCACCGGTGTCCACCAGCTTCTGCTTGCCGGTGTAGAACGGGTGGCATTCGTTGCACAGCTCGACATGAAGGTCGGGCTTGGTCGATCTCGTGGTGAAGGTGTTCCCGCACGAACAGCGCACTGACGCGGTCTCGTATGCGGGGTGAATATCTGTCTTCATGATGTCTCCATTGTAGGGCTTCTCAGGCGGCGCTCATCCCGTGCCGCCCGATGCGGATCAGCCTCCCGGGACCGGCGCCTTGGCGATCTCGGCGAGGAACTCGTCGTTGGAGCGAGTGGTGCGGATCTTGTCCATGAGCAGCTCGAGGCCGGCCCCGGGACCACCGTCGCCACCGAGGGCGTTCAGCACGCGGCGGAGCTTCCAGACCTGCTGGAGCTGAGAGCGGTCGAAGAGCAGCTCCTCGTGGCGGGTCGAACTGGCGTTGACGTCGATGGCTGGGTAGATCCGGCGCTCGGCCAGCTTGCGGTCGAGGCGGAGCTCCATGTTGCCCGTCCCCTTGAACTCCTCGAAGATGACCTCGTCCATCTTCGAGCCGGTCTCCACGAGGGCGGTGGCGAGGATGGTGAGCGAACCGCCCTCTTCGATGTTGCGGGCCGCGCCGAAGAACTTCTTCGGCGGGTAAAGGGCGCCGGAGTCCACACCACCGGACATGATGCGACCGGTCGCTGGCTGGGCCAGGTTGTACGCCCGGGCGAGGCGGGTGATCCCGTCCAGGATTATCACGACGTCCCTGCCGAGCTCGACGAGCCGCTTGGCCCGCTCGATGGCGAGCTCCGCGACGGTCGTGTGCTCATCGGCGGGACGGTCGAAGGTCGAGGCGATCACCTCGCCTTTGACCGAGCGGCGCCAGTCGGTCGCCTCTTCGGGACGCTCGTCGACGAGCAGGACCATGAGGTGAACGCTCGGGTCGTTCTGCTCGATCGAATGGGCTATCTGCTTGAGGATCGTGGTCTTGCCGGCCTTCGGCGGCGACACGATCATGCTCCGCTGGCCCTTGCCGATGGGCGAGATCAGGTCCACGATCCTCGCCGTGGTGTTGAGCGGGTCCTCCTTCAGTTCGAGCCGCATCCGCTGGTCCGGGAACAGCGGCGTCAGGTCCTCGAAGCGCGGCCGTTCCCGGGCCTCCTCGGGCGTCATCCCGCAAACCGAGTCGATACGCAGCAGGGCGGGGTACTTCTCGCTCGGACCCGCCGGGCGGCACGCACCCTCGATGGCATCCCCGCGTCGCAGAGAGAACCGCCTCGCTTGTGAGACCGAGATGTACACGTCCTTGGAGCTCGGCAGGTACCCACTGGTACGGAGGAAGCCGTATCCCTCGTCTCTCAAATCGAGCAGGCCACGAACGGGCACCAGCTCGCCCTGCCAGGCGACTTCCTGGCCGCCACCTTGAGGCTCTTGGCTGCCGCGTTCCCGGTCTCGTCCCCGCCGACGGCGCCCGCGGCGGTTGCCGGGCTCGACTTGGCCGATCTGGCCGCCTTGAGCGGCCTGGCCGCCCCGCGGCTGCGAGTGCTGCTGAGGCTGGCGCTGAGGGCGTGGGCTCGTCGACACGTCCCCGCCCGTGCGATCGGGCGACTCGGCACCGGTCATGGCGACCGCATCGGCGTGCCCGGCCGGCCCGCTCTCAGTGCCAGCACCGGTCGTCGACACCGGCTCCTCACCGTTCCGCTCGGCGTCCGAGCTCGCCAGAATGGCGGCCGCGGCCGCGGCGACCGGGTTCTCGGCGTCGCTCGAGGAGACAGAGCCACTCCCGTTGACAAGTGTCGAACCTGCCGGCTGCGAGTCGTCGTCGAGTCCGTGTGCCTGCCCACCCGCGCTGCCGTTGGAGCCCAACTGGTCACCCGAGGCCGTCTTGGCCGAGGACCGGGCTCGCGAGGTACGACCGCGCGCCTGCTTCGTGGCAGGGGCGCCGGCGGGTTCGACCTCCGAGGTATCGGCCGCGGCGCCGTTGGCAGCCGGCGAATGCGCCGAATCCGAGCCCGGGGCATTCGCGTGCGCCCCGGCGGCGCCTTCGACCTCGACGCCGGCGGCGCGCAGGATCTGGTTCACGAGGTCCGCCTTGCGCGAACGCGCTACGGGCTCGAGGGACATGGCGGTCGCGATCGCTCGAAGCTCGTCGCTCGCTTTGCGCTCAAGAATCGAACGCTCGAGCTGTTCTTCGCTCATCAGCTTCCTCTCTGGATCTTTCTGTTGTTCAAGGAGTTCTTTGGGGGTGGCCCCCGGCCTTCCGGGCTTCGGTGGTATCAGTGCTCCCCCAGATGCGCTCACAGCATGTCCTTCCGGGCCGTCACCCGGACCGGTCGGATCATGTACTCGACCCGAGCCTGCAATTCCGCCACCGGGAGCCTCCGAGCAGAACGACTCTCTGACTTCGTCGGATCGCACAGCCCAATCAGTGGGTGCCCACGGCGGCTAGAGCGTCTGCACGGAGGGAAGTGCCGGTGTAGGTAACAACAGGGAAAGGACCTTTGCGATTCCCGCCGCCCCATTCAGGTCGCCCGCCCCAGGGGGCAAGCTCGCGTCCGCAATGACGAACGAAGGCAACCGCATACTAGCGGGACATTCGACCCCCGGCAAACACTGGGCGTTCTAGCCGACTGCCGAGCGTTCTCGCACGGGCACCCCGATCTCGCCGTTGGCGCCGTTCGCGCCGGCCAAGGTGCCCGAATCTGCGAGGATCGGCGACGACTCCGTGGGCACCTGAGCCTCGAGACGACTCTCTCGGAGACGCTGCCAGGGGTGCACCACACAGCAGTAGCGAACGAGGTTGTCCCGCGAGCCGTCGTCGATCTCGACGATGGACAGTCTTCCATCCCGCCCGGTGCATCTTGATGGTCGTGTGGAAGTCCTCGGCGATCGTCTCGGTGCTGACGCCGCCGACCCCGACGAGCGCCTCTCGGCGCAGCAGCGACGCCGAACCGCACCAGAAGACCCCGTTGTGCCGGTCCTTGCCGGGGCAGACCACCTCGAAGAACAGGCCCTGCTCGTGGCGGCCGACCTCGTAGTGCTGCACCGAGTCGTGGTTGTAGAAATCGTGCGGGGTCTGTACGAGGGCAACCTTGTCGTCGTCGAAGTACCCCACGATGGCGTCGAGGGCGTCCGGGAGGGGAACGTGATCGGCGTCAAGGCAGAAGATCAGCTCTCCACTCGTGTACCCGAGGGCGTGATTGATGTTGTCGGCCTTCGCGTGCGAGTTGTCCGGCCTGGTTATCCAGTGTGCGCCCCACTCCCCGGCGAGAGCGGCCATCTCGAGGCGCCGGCCGTCGTCGAGGAGATACGTCTCGTGCGGGTACCGGAGCGCCGCGCAACCCGCCAGCGTCGCCTCGACGACGGCGACCGTCCGCAGCAGGACGGGGGTGGTCCTCCCACCACCGACCCCACCGGCTCTGAGGCACCCGCGTCGTCCGCCAGTCTGCCGGTACATCACCGACGAGGAGCGGCTCTGCCTGCTCTGTTCGGCTCCTTGCCATGTGGCGCGTCACGTGAAGAGTTGTGCGGCATCGGAGGGCAAGGCCTAAGCACTAAGAGTGAGAATGCACCCTCAAAACACCCTGTACAACCACTCTCCGTGGTGAAAGGGGAGAGTTCGCTCCCGGGCGTCAGAGCGAGAGCGCGGCGAGCACCGAACCGAGGTCGGCGTCGACCACGTCCGGCACCGACGCCTGGCTGATGGCGAGATCCGGGTCCTTGAGACCGTGGCCGGTCAGCACGCACACCACGGTCGAGCCTTTCGCCACGTTCGACTTCAGCAGGCCGGCGACCGAGGCCGCCGAGGCCGCCTCACAGAACACCGACTCCTCGGCAGCGAGAAACCTGTAGGCCTCGAGGATCTCCTCGTCGGTCACGGCATAGATGCCACCGCCGGACTCGGACGCTGCCGCCGTCGCCCCGTACCAGGAGGCCGGGTTGCCGATGCGGATCGCCGTGGCGATCGTCTCGGGCTCGGCGATCGGGTGTCCGGCGACGATCGGGGCGGCACCGGCGGCCTGGAAACCGAGCATCCTGGGGAGCCTCGTGGAGCGGCCGGCATTTCGATACTCGCAATAGCCACGCCAGTAGGCCGTGATGTTCCCGGCGTTGCCCACCGGGATGCAGTGGACCTCGGGCGCGTCCCCGAGCCTGTCAACTATCTCGAAGGCACCCGTCTTCTGCCCCTCGATGCGAAACGGGTTGACGGAGTTCACCACGACGACCGGAGCGCGGCGCGGCAGCTCGCGAACGATCTCGAGGGCGACGTCGAAGTTGCCCCGCACCTGCACGACGCGCGCCCCGTGCACGAGGGCCTGGGCCAGCTTGCCGAGGGCGATGTGACCCTCGGGGATGAGAACCGCGCAACTCATGCCGGCTCGGGCCGCGTAGGCCGCGGCGGAGGCGGACGTGTTGCCGGTCGAGGCGCAGACGACCGCCTTGACGCCATCCTCGGCAGCCTTGGAGATCGCCACTGTCATCCCGCGGTCCTTGAACGAGCCGGTCGGGTTCGCTCCTTCGAGCTTGAGCAGGACGTTGGAACCGACACGCTCTGAAAGCCGGGGGGCGGCGAGCAAGGGCGTCCCGCCCTCCAGCAGCGTCACGACAGGTGTCCTCTCGGAGACAGGGAGGAAATCGCGGTACTCCTCGAGCACCCCGCGCCAGGCGCTCACCGTGCCCCCGCTCAACGTTCCGGCCCCATGACCCGCAACAAGGCGCCGACGCGGGCGACGACGTCCAGACCCGCCAGCGAGGCGAGAGTCGCCTGCAGGTCGGCCTCGCGGGCGGTGTGGGTGATGAACACCAGCCGCGCTCCATCACCGAGCCCGATCTGTTCCATGGACCGGATCGAGACGTGATGGTCGCCGAACACGCGCGCCACCGATGCCAGCACGCCGGGCTGATCCTTGACATCCAAGGCGAGGTAGTACTGAGTCAAGAGCTTCGAGATCGGGCTGATCTCGACACGCTCGCGGCGCACGGCGCGGCCTCTTGTCTCCTCGCGCAGGTGGTGGGCGGCCGCGACCACATCTCCGAGCACGGCACTTGCCGTCGCCGTCCCGCCCGCCCCGCGGCCATAGACCATGAGCTCGCCGGCGGTGTCGCCCTCGACGAAAACCGCGTTGAACGCCCCGCGAACGCTCGCAAGAGGGTGCTCACGGGGAACCATGACGGGATGGACGCGCACGGCCACCGCCGGCACGGGCCCGTCTCCCACGCGCTCGGCAACCGCAAGCAGCTTGACCTCGTAGCCCAGCTTGTGGGCAAAGGCTATGTCGGAGGCGCCGATGGCCGTGATCCCCTCGGTGTAGACGTCACTTGCGACGACGTCGGCGTCGAACGCTATGCCGGCCAGGATGGCGGCCTTGGCCCGGGCGTCGAAGCCCTCGACGTCGGCGGTCGGGTCGCTCTCCGCATAACCGAGCGCCTGCGCTTCGGCGAGGGCGCTCGCGTACTCGCTCCCCTCCTCGCTCATGGAGGTGAGCACGAAGTTCGTCGTCCCGTTCACGATCCCCATCACACGGACGATCCGCTCCCCCGCCAGTGAGTCGTTGAGGAGCCGGACGAGCGGGATGGCCCCCGCCACCGAGGCCTCGTAGAACAGGTCGACTCCCCCCTTCTCCGCCGCGGCGAGAAGCTCGGCGCCCGAGGTCGAGAGGAGCTCCTTGTTGGCGGTGACGACGGGCTTTCCGGCCGCGAGAGCCGCCAGCACCAAGCTGCGCGCCGGTTCGATGCCGCCGACGAGCTCGACGACGATATCGACCGAGGGGTCGCTGACGAGCGCAGCGGCATCGCCGCACAGCCGCTCGCCGGCATCGGAACGGGCGGAGCCGGGTCGCTCCCTGTCCGTGTCCCTGACAGCGATGCGCGTCACGCGCAGCTCCAGGCCGGTGCGGAGGGCGATGGCCTCGGCTTGGGAATCGATCAGCCTGGTGAAAGCGACCCCCACGTTGCCGTAACCGAGGAGGCCGACGTGCACGACGGCGGTGGCGCTTGTTCCGCTCAACTGAGTCTCACCCACCGCCACAAGGTACAAGACGGGAGGAGTCAGGCTTCAAGGGCGAGCAGGTCGGCGATCGTCTCGCGCCGGACCACGAGGCGCGACCGGCCCTCCGAGACGAACACGACCGCGGGACGCAGCACCCGGTTGTAGTTCGAAGCCATGGAGTACCCGTAGGCGCCGGTGACGGGCGTGGCGACCACGTCGCCGACGGCGAGATCCGAGGGAAGGCGGGCATCTTCGACGATGACGTCACCTGACTCGCAGTGCTTGCCCACCAGCCGGGCGGCCTGGGGACGCGGCGCCAGGGGTGCGCGGGGCAGGAAGGCCTCGTAGCCACTGCCGTAGAGCACGGGCCGGGGGTTGTCGGACATGCCGCCGTCGACGGCGACATAAGAGCGCAAGCCAGGGAGCCGTTTGATGGTGCCGACCCGGTACAGCGTCACGGCTGCGCTGGCGACTATGGCGCGCCCCGGCTCGGCGGTGAGGCGCACCGACGAGGGCAGGCCGGCCAGACTGGCTGCCGAGTGCACGGCTCTGGCCCACTCGCTGATAGAAGGCGCCACCTCGCCCTCGACGTAGGCGACACCGAGACCGCCGCCGATGCAGCACTCCGAGAGATGGTTCTCGACCACGAACGGGGAGAGAGCGGCGACCTCCTCGGCAAAGGCGGAGACCTCGAAGATCTGGCTGCCGATATGGGCGTGCACACCGACGAGCTCGAAGTCCTCCAAGCGCCCGAGCGCCTCGACAGCCTCGGCCGCCGCACCGGAGGCGAGGGAGAAACCGAACTTCGTGTCCTCCTGCCCCGTTCTCACGTACTCGTGGGTGTGCGCCTCGATGCCCGGCGTCACGCGGACCAACAAGCGCTGGCGATGGCCCGCAGGGCCGGACGCCGCGCCCGTGGCGGCGAGGGCGCGCAAACGGCCGATCTCGTCGAACGAGTCGACGACGATCCGGCCGACGCCGGCGCGCAGCGCTGCCGCCAGTTCCTCGGAAGACTTGTTGTTGCCGTGGCAGACGAGGCGCTCGCCGCTCGCTCCTCCGGCGAGCGCCACGGCCAGCTCTCCACCGGTCGACACGTCGAGCGCCATGCCCTCCTCGAGGGCGAGGGCCACCATCGCCTTGCACAAGAAGGCCTTCGTGGCGTAGGCGACGCCGGGCCCGAAGCCGGCAACCGCCTCGCGGCAGCGAGCGCGCGTATGGTCCTCGTCGTAGACGAACACCGGAGTACCGACCTGCTCCGCGAGCTCCAGGAGGTCGACCCCGCCGACGCTCAGGTGACCGTCGGCAGTGATCGCGCTCGTGTCGGGAAGAAGGCGCCAGTCGATCGGGCCCTCGGGCACGCTCACCTCGGGCGCGGTCACCTCGGGCGCGGTCACCCCGGGCGTGGAAGCCCCCGAGGGGGCGCGGCCACCGGTCACATCTCGTCGGGCGCCCGGACCCCGAGCAGGCCGAGGGCGATGGCGAGGCCGATCCTGACTCCTTCGACCAGCCAGAGCCGGGCCTGGGTGAGCTCGGGCGGGATCTCTTCGGACAGGACGCGGCAGTCGTGGTAGAAGCCGTGGAACTCACCTGCGAGCAGGCGGACCCAGTTCGTCACCTTGTGCGGTGCTCGGTCCTTGGCCGCCTCGGCGACCACGTGAGGCAGATCGACCAGGCAGCGCATCAGCTCGAGCTCCCGGTCGTGGACCAGCAGAGCCAGGTCGGCCTCGGAGATGGGGACGCGCTCGATGCCTCGCTCCGCCCGCCTGCGTTCGATCGAGGCGATCCGGGCGTGGGCGTATTGCACATAGAAGACCGGGTTCTCCATCGACTGGCGTTTCATGAGATCGAGATCGAGCGTCGTGGCCTGGTCGATGGAGTTGAGAAGGGAAAGGAGCCTGGTCGCGTCGGGCCCCATCTCGTCGATGACCGAGTCGAGCTTGACGAAATTGCCGGAACGCTTCGACATCCGGCGCCCGACGAAGCTGACCAGTTGGCCGAGGCGGATCTCCAGCCTGTCCGGCTCGACGCCGAGAGCCGCCACTCCGGCCTTCAAACTGGCGACTTGTCCGTGGTGGTCCGCCCCGAAGATGTCGATGACGCGGTCGAACCTGCGGACGAGGAACTTGTCGCGGTGGTACGCGAGATCGCCGGCGAGGTAAGTGGCTTCGCCGTTCGAGCGGATCAGGACACGGTCACGGCTGTCGCCCACTTCCGTGGACCGGAGCCAGAGCGCACCATCCTCCTCGTAGACGAGCCCTCGCTCACGGAACAGCTCGACGGTCTCGGCAACCTGGCCGCTCTCTTCGATGGAGGCTTGCGAGTACCACTCGTCGAAATGGATGTCGAGGCGGTCGAGCGTCGCTCGGATGTTCTCGAGGATCTTCTCGGCGGCGAACCGGCCGGCTTCGACGACGTCTTCGGGCCCGTCGTACTCGCCCGCCAGCTGGGTGACGTACTCGCCCTGATAGCCCTCCTCCATGACGACATCGCCGCGGCGGCGAGCGAGGAGGCTCTCGCCGAGGAGCCGGATCTGGCCACCGGTGTCGTTGACGTAGTACTCCCGTTTCACGTCCCAGCCGCACCTGCTCATGACCCGGCCGAGAGCGTCGCCGTACGAGCCGAGCCAGCCATTGCCGACGTGCAGCGGGCCGGTCGGGTTGGCGGACACGAACTCGATCTGGACCCGCTCCCCGGCGCCGAGCTCCGGAGTCGCGTAGATCGCCTCTCCCTCGGCGACAACGTCGTACAGGACATGGTGCAACCACGAGGTCGCGAGCTTGAAATTGATGAAACCGGGCCTCGCGACCTCGACATCGAGCACCTCGTCGATCTCCGCCGCCCTGAGCGCAGCAGCCACCTGGTCGGCGAGATCGCGCGGTGGCTGCCCGGCAGACTTGGCGGCGACGAGGGCGACGTTGGTCGACCAGTCGCCATGCTCCTGCCGGGCGGGACGGACGAGCTGGACTTCCTGCTGGTCGATGGGGACTTGCAAGCTCCCGAGGGCCGCAACGATCGCGTCGGCCAGTCGCTGCTCGGTTGTCATTGGAGTCTGAGAATGGCCGAACTCCGGCTAGCATGCAACCCGCGCTCCATTGAGCCCTCGTAGCTCAGGGGATAGAGCATCGGCCTCCGGAGCCGGGTGCGCAGGTTCGAATCCTGCCGAGGGCGCCAAGAGAAGGCCAGGGTGCCAGCCTTGGCGGCCCGTCCGTGGGTCGGACGGCTAGGTGTTTGCGGTGGTCGTTTCGGCCGTGGTCGCCGGCTGCGTGGACCCCACGCCGGCCATCATCATGCCGATGTCCTCTCGCGAGTTGAGCCGTGGATCCGCCGACCCGATGATCCTGCCCTCGTACATGACGAGGACGCGATCACAGACAGTCATGATCTCGTCGAGGTCCTCGGAGATGATCAGGATCGCCGTCCCATTGTCGCGGTCGGCGACGAGGCGCTCGTGGATGTAGTGGGTCGCGCCCACGTCGATGCCTCGAGTGGGCTGAGCCACGAGCAGCACACGCGGGCTGCCCGACAGCTCACGGGCCATGATCAGCTTCTGGATGTTCCCGCCCGAGAGGTTCCTCGCCGGCGTGTCAAGCGAAGGGGTCCTGACGTCGAACTCGGAGACGAGCTGCTGACAGTGACGCCGGATCGCACGTCTGCGCAGGAACCCGAGACGGCAGAACCTGGGGTCCCGGTTCTCCACGAGGAGAATGTTCTGCGCCACGGTGAAGTCCGGAACCAGGCCGTCGCGCATACGTTCCTCGGGCACATAGGCGAGGCCGGCCGCCCGGGCGTCAGCCGGCTTCGCGCCCACCAACTCGGTGCCGTCCAACCGTATCGAGCCACTCAACGGTGTGCGAAGTCCTGCAATTGCCTCGGCGAGCTCCCGCTGGCCGTTCCCCGAGACCCCGGCTATGCCGACGATCTCGCCAGAACAGACCTCGAGAGAGAGCCCTCGAACGGCTTCGGTCCCGCGGTCGCCCCTGACCCGGACGTTCTCGACCGAGAGCCGTACCTCACGGGCGGCGCCCTTGGTGGTCTGGCTCTCGAGGGCGACACTTCGGCCGACCATCAGCTCGACCAGCCGCTCTCGGGTCGCCTCAGCGGCTTGGAGTGTTCCGACATTGCGCCCTGCCCGCAACACGGTGATACGCGCCGAGACGTCGAGCACCTCGTGGATCTTGTGCGAGATGAACACGAGCCCGCGGCCACCCTCGGTCATCTGCCGCAAGACGACGAACAGCTCGTCCACCTCGCGCGGCGTCAGCACGGCGGTGGGCTCGTCGAGGACCAGCAGGCTGACGTTGCGGTACAGGGCCTTGATGATCTCCACACGCTGACGCTCGCCGACAGACAGCTGCCAGATGACGGCTTGCGGGTCGACACGGAGCCCATAAGTCTCGGCCAGCTCGCGGATCCTCGCCGACACGCGCCCGAGGTCGGTCAGCGGGCCACGTTGCGACTTCTCTCCGAGGGCGACGTTCTCCGCCACGGTCAAGGTGTCAACCAGCATGAAATGCTGGTGGATCATCCCTATGCCATGGTGGATGGCGTCGGCCGGCGAAGAAATGGTTATCCGCTGGCCGTCCATCTTGATCTCACCCTCGTCGGGGCGGTACAGGCCGTAGAGCACCCGCATAAGGGTGCTCTTGCCTGCGCCGTTCTCCCCGAAGAGGGTGTGGATCTCACCCCGGCGAACGTCGAAATCGACCTGGTCGTTGGCGACCACCCCGGGGAAGCGCTTGGTTATGCCCGTCATCTGGAGGAGCGGAACGTTCTCCAGATCTGGGCTCGCTGCTGGCGCTGCCGGGGTGGTCACCACGGTCATTCCTTCCCGTCTGCCTTGTCGAAGCTGACTACTGCGGAACGGTGATGTCCCCGTCGGTGATCCCGGCGATCAACTTCTGAGCCTCGGTCTTTACCGAGGCGGAGAGGTTGTAACCCGGGTTGAAGTTGATCTTCTCACCGCCGTTGCCGAGGCCGATCACATAGGTCGCATCACCGAGCGTGCCACCGCGGATTTCCGTGAACATCTGCTTCAGGATCGGTACCCAGTTGTATACCTGCGACGCGACGACATTGTGCGGCGCGAGCGACGACTGGTTCCACTGCGTGCCGAACCAGAGCTTCTTGTCCGACTTCGCGACGCCGATCGCCCCGACGACCGACTGGGAGCTGCCCGTGAGCACGTCGGCGCTATCGCCCACGAACGTCTTCGCGCAGCTGGCCATGAGGCTGTCATCGCTGAACGAGCCTGTGTAGACGGTGTGTGCGGTCACCGTGAACTTGTTGGCGGTCGCGGCCGCCTTCGCTCCGGCGACAAAACCGTCGACGTAAAGCTTGGCGTCACCAGTGGCGATGGGCCCACAGATACCGAGCACCTTCGATTTGCTCAACAGAGCCGCCATGTAGCCCTGTACGTAACCGCCTTCGTTCGAGCTCGCCTCGTAGGCGAAGACGTTCTTCATGCCGAAAGTCGCGCCGGCGGTTCCCCACGCGAAGGAGACCTTCGGGAACTTGGGTGCCAACGACTCGATCGTCGACCCGTACTGGGAGCCATGGGCGATGATGAGGTTGTAGCCCTCGTGCGCGTACTCCTCGATGATGTCGGCGGCGTTGCTGACGACGAACTCGTTCGCCGAAACGGCGATCTGCAGGTTCTCGGTGCTCTTCAGGCTCTCGAGGGCGCTGTACATCGACTGGGTGAAGGCGAGGTCGTTCGTCGCGCTTGGGGCGACGAGCGCCACCTTCAAAGTGCTCAAGGCTCTCGGGGTCGAGCTCGAGCGCGTCGTCGCCGAGGCACCGCTGGCATAAGCGGCGGTGCCGAGCGCGATGCCGAGCGCGGCGAGCACCAAAGCACCCCTTCTCACTGGGTTCATCTGCATTTTGTTTTCTCCCTCTTGACTAGTAGCTGCTAGCTGCACTTTTCGTTGAATTGCGAATACTGAGACCGCCTGACGCCTCCGCCGGATTTCTCCTGTTGCATCACCCGCCTCTCTCGTAGGGCTTCCCAAGGGCGGCCGGCTGCCTGAACCGCCGGGCAACGGTCAGCAGGGCCAGGATCGTGATGACCGCCGGCGCGGTCGCGGCGAGGTCCGAGGCACTGAGCGGGATGATCCCGAGTGACTTCCACTCGAGGACCACGGCTATGGCCGCTCCGTACAGCACCGAGCCTCCCATGACACCGACGGGGCGCCAGGCACCGAAGTAGACGAGGGCGACGGCGATGAAGCCCTCGCTCTGGGTGAGATTCTCCTGGAAGATCCCGTCGAAAAGGAGAAGAGCGGCGCCGGCCAGCCCGGCCAAGGTGCAGCCGATGAGCACGGCCGACCAGCGGATGCGGGTGACGTTGACGCCGACGCTGTCCGCCGCGGCCGGGTTCTCCCCCGCGGCGCGGATCTTCATCCCGAAGGTCGTCCGGTTGAGGAGGATGGTCACGATCGGGACGAGCAGGAACGCCAGGTAGACGAGGATGGTCTGCTTGAAGAACATCCCACCGACTGCTGGTATCCGGTCGAGCAGCGGGATGTTGATCGGGTTCAGCGTGGCGATGGGCAAGGGGGTGCCGACGAGCTTTATGAACAGCAGGTCGCTGAAGCCGAGCCCGAACAGGTAGACGCCGATCCCGCTTATGCCCTGTTCGGCCTTCAAGGTGACGCTGATGAACGCGGTCACGACACCCATCACCATCCCGGTTCCGATCCCGACGAGGATGGCGAAGAAGAGATTGCCGGTCTGGAGAGCGGTGTAGTAGGTGGCGAACGCCGACAGGAGCATGATCCCGTCAACGCCGAGGTTGATCACCCCGCTGCGCTGCCCCACGGTCTCGCCGAGCGCGGCGAGGAGGAAAGGCGCGGCCAAGCCGAGCGCCGTGGCCACGGTCGCCGTGAGGATGGCATAGGTGAAAAAGTGGCTCATCGCTCGCTCCGCTCCCCGGCGGCGACCAGCGGTGGCGCGGCCGGCGGTCCGGCCTCGGGCGGCCGGCTCCGCGACCGGCCTGGCGGGCTGAGCGAGGTGGCACGGCTGCGACGGCGCATGTACTCGAGCGAGACGACAAAGATCACGACGAGGCCCTCGAGGGCGGTCACCATGTCGGCGGGCACGCCCGTCGCGACCTGCAAGGCGTCACCGCCCACGATCAGCCCGCCGAAGAGGAAGGCCGAGACGATCGACCAGAGCGGGTTGAGCGCCCCGAAGAGCGCCACCACGATCCCGTTGAACCCGTCCGAGCCGGTGAAGCCGGTAAGGCTCCCGTCGGTCACCATCCGGTGGGAGATGCTGCCGAAGACGAGCAGCGCCCCTCCCAGGCCGCACATCGCCCCGCTTATGGTCATGGCCAGCGTAATCGTCCGCTTCACCGGCATCCCGGCATAGCGCGAGGCGTCACGCGAGAGCCCTACCGCCTGGACGCGGAAGCCAAAGCTCGTACGGTAGACGAGGACCCACACACCCACTGCCACGACCACCGCGATCAGGACGCCGAGGTGAAGCTGCGTGTTCGGAACGAGGATCGGCAGCCAGGAGCTCTTGGGAAGGAGCCTCGTCTCCGGGATCAGGCCGTAGGTGGAATTCTGCGTCTTGTCGACCATCGGACCGGCCAGGAGCCAGTTCATGACCTGGACGGCGACGAGGTTGAGCATGATCGTGCTCAAGATCTCGTTGACGTTGAAGTAGGCCTTGAACGCTCCGGGGATGGCGCCCCAGGCCGCCCCGCCGGCCGCGCCGGCGAGGAGCACGAGCGGGATGAGGGCGATGCTCGGCAGGTGCGGCAGCGCCAGGGCCGTCGCCGAGCTCGCCAGACCACCCATGGCCAGCTGGCCCTCGCCGCCGATGTTGAAGACGTTGGCGCGGAATGCAACGCAGATCCCGACGGCGACGAGAAGGAGCGGGGCGGCCTCCACGGCCGTGGCGCCGAGCGCGTAGCTGCCGTCGAATGCCCCGATGACGAGGGCCTTGTAGCCGCTGACGGGATTGGCCCCGAGAGCCAGCATCATGGCCGCGCCGAGGAGCAGTGCCACGACGAGGGACATCGGAAGGGCGAACCAGCTCAGCAGGAAACGCCGCCGGTCCCGCCAAGCATTCGCCAGAGCGCCGGAGACGACACTCATGACCGGCTCGCGGCGGAAGTTGTCACCTGAGCGCCGCTAGAGTGGCGGCGACCGCTCTGCGGCTCCATTCCTTTAGCGTAAGGAACGGGCACTAGGGCATCCTAGGCCGAAAGTCCCCTCTTACGAGAATATTCCGGCCCGATGACGATTCAGGGATGTCCGGTCGACTCCTGCCGAGACCGCCGGAGCGGTGGTTCAGATTCCTCGGCTTCCGGGCAGCGGCGCGACCCGCCAACAGCTCCGCCCGGCCGCCTTGGCCTCACCAAGTGCCTCGTCAGCCCGGGCGAGCAGGGAGTCTGAAGTCGTCCCAGGCGGGAAGTCGAGCACGATCCCGATGCTCGCCCCGAGCTTCAACGCCGGAGCGTCGCCGATCGAGATCGGTTCCGCGAGGCGGTCCACTACCCGGGCGGCGATGGCGATGACCTGGGGCTCGCTGACGTCGCTCGAGCAGAGGATGGCGAATTCGTCTCCCCCGATGCGAGCAAGCTCGTCGGTCGGGCGCACCACCGACGACAGCCGGCGGGCGATCACGCGCAGCGCCGAGTCTCCCGCCAGGCGACCGAGCCGCTCGTTCACCTCCTTGAAACCGTCGATGTCGATGTACAGCACGGCCGGGCTTTCGCCGGCCTCGACGCGTGAGTTGAGCGCCTGGAAGTAGCTCCTACGGTTGCCGAGCCCCGTGAGCAGGTCCTGAAATTCCCCTTCGCGCGAACGTTCCCCCACGACGCTGTGCGACATCATCAGCGAGGCGAGCATGACAGCCCTGTCCACCGCCGTCCGCTCGTTGGTGCCGAGAGGATCGCGGTCACGGCTCCACACGACAAGGCAGGCCGACGGTGGGCCCTCGCCGCGGGCGGGGACAGGGAAACAGGAGACGGAACGGAACCCGGCGGCGGCGGCCCGAACGGGCTCGGGCAGGTCTGCCAGCTCGGTGTAGGTGACGCCCGCTTCCGGCCCGATGGCCTGGCCCCAAGGTCCGTCAGCGGGAGGCCCGGGAACCGACACGTACGCGGGGAAGCGACTGATCGTGCGCTCGTCGGGTGAGACGACGACGAAGAAGCACTCCGCAAGCACCGGCGGGAGCCGCAGGGCAAGGGCAAGCGCCGACAAGTTCTCCTCCAGAGGGGTCCCGGACTGGGCGGAGCTGAGAACCTGGTCGAACTGGTCGTAGGCGCTCTCCGCCAAGAGCAGGACCACGAAACCGGCAAGGGCGGGGTCGGTAAGCCGGTTGAGCGCCCAAGCCTCTGCAAGACGCTGTCTTCCGTCAGCGTGGAGATAGGGGAGGCGAACCGGGCCGGTCAGCTGCTCGGGTGACTTTGCCGCAGACGCCGTGAGCAGCCAGCTGAGAAGCGGCCGGTCCTTCGGATCGAAGTGGCTGCTCAGCTCGGAACCGACCAGCTCGTCGACAGGCTGGCCGCCGAGGGCCTCGACCTGGCCGGACGCGAAGCGAACGACACCATGAGCGTCGAGGAGGACCAGGACGCCCGGGATGGAGGCGAGGAGATGGGCATGGATGCCGAGAACATCCGGACTCGTGTCGAGCGGCGCGCTCATTACCAGAAATCTAACTGCCGGAAGGGCAGGCGGCTAGCGACCCCTCAGCCGGCGAGTGCCCGAGCCGGCCCGGGGCGGCAAAGGCCGTGTGCTGCCGGCCCTTGCAAGGGCCGGCAGCACGGCTCGGCGGGACCTATGCCTGACGAACGGCTTCGGCTTCGATCTCCAGCTTGACCTTCGGCGAGACGACGAAGCCGCCGGTCTCCAGCGCGGCGTTGAAGCTCACCTCGAAGTCGTTACGGTCGATCTCGCTCGAAGCGGCGAAACCGAGGCGCTGGTTGCCCCAGGGGTCCTGGATGACGCCCTCGAAGCTGACCTCGAGGATGATCGGGCGCGTGACGCCACGAACAGTCAGGTCGCCGTACACCTTCCAGTCGGCACTGGATTTCAGCTCGACCTTGCTGCTGCGGAAGGTGATCGTCGGGAACTCCGCGACGTTCAGGAAATCGTTGGTCCGGACGTGGTTGTCACGGTTCTCGTCGTTGGTGTTGATGCTCGCGGCTTGGATGGTCACCTCTACCGAAGACTGCGCAGGATCGTCGGCCACGACGATCGCGCCCTCATAATCGGTGAAGCGGCCGCGAACCTTGGAGACCATCAGGTGCCGGGCGACGAAACCGATCTGGGTATGCGACTTGTCGAGCACGAAAGTGCCCGCCGTGGGCAGCGTCATGCGATTGAATTCCCTGGTCGAGATGGGGGTGGTCGTGTTGCTCATGTTCCTTGCTCCTCTTGGTCCGTGCGATCATTTCTTGCTTGTGCAAGTAACTATACCTGTAACTGATTGTGCGCGCAACTAATTCCCGGAAGAAGCTATGATGTGGTCGTGGACACAGAGCGCTCACGAGAGCCCGTGGACGGGCTCGACCGGATCACCCTCGTCGGGCTCGTGTTCGAGGCGGCTTCGGGTCTGCACCGGGCCGTGGCGCCGCGGCTCGAGCGCCAATGCGAGCTCGCCGGACAAGAATTCGACATACTCATCCGGCTCGCCCGAAGCCCGGGAGGACACCTCAGGATGAGCGATCTCGCCCTGCAGACGGCGCTCACGCCGAGCGGCCTGACCCGGGCGATCGACCGCCTCTCGCAGGCCGGGCTGGTCACCCGGCAGAGCTGCCCGGAGGACCGACGGGGGTCATTCGCGGCCCTGACCGAAGCCGGCAACGCACGCATGCGCGAGGCGCTGGAGATCCACCGTGCTCAGCTCGCGGAGCTGCTCGAAGGCGCCCTTGATCCGGACGAGGAACAGGCCCTCGTGTCCGCTCTGCGCAAGCTGCGCGACCGGGTCAACCCCGGGGCCGCCGTGCTCACGGCGCAGGGCGCGAATTCGGGGGCGACGACCTAGGTGGCCGGGCAGGACAGCTTCGGAGCAGTGGGCAGCTTGGAGGTCGGAGACAGGCGCTACCGCGTCCATCGCCTGTCAGCGCTGGAGGGTGTCGCCGATCTCGGACAAGTCCCGTACTCGATCAAGCTCCTGCTCGAGAACCTGCTGCGCCACGAGGACGGCGTGAGCGTGCAAGCGGGCGATGTGGAGGCCCTGGCGCGCTACGCGACCGGCGGCGGCGCCGGGCGCGAGATCGCCTACTCGCCGGCACGGATCCTGCTCCAGGACTTCACCGGTGTTCCCTGCGTCGTCGACCTGGCGGCCATGCGCGACGCCATCGAGGCACTCGGTGGCGCCGCGAGCCGGATCAACCCGGTCGTGCCCGTCGACCTCGTGATCGACCACTCCGTTGTCGCCGACGTCTACGGGCGCCAAGACGCCCTGGAGGTGAACACCGCCCTCGAGTACGAGCGCAACGCCGAGCGCTACCGGTTCCTGCGCTGGGGCCAGCAGGCCTTCTCCAACACGCGCGTCGTGCCTCCGGGCACCGGCATCTGCCACCAGTTCAACCTCGAGTACCTGAGCAGTGTCGTGTTCACCGACGCCGAGGGCGCCGCCTATCCCGACACCGTCGTCGGGACCGACTCGCACACGCCGATGGTGAACGGCCTCGGTGTGCTCGCCTGGGGGGTCGGAGGCATCGAGGCGGAGGCGGCAATGCTCGGCCAGCCGATCTCCATGCTCGTGCCGCCCGTGGTCGGCCTGCGCCTCACCGGTGAGCTCCCCGAGGGCGTCACCGCCACCGACCTCGTCCTCACCGTCGCCGAGCTGTTGAGGCGCCACGGCGTCGTCGGGAAGTTCGTCGAGTGCTACGGGCCCGGCGTGGCCAAGGTCCCGGTCGAGAACCGGGCGACCATCGGCAACATGTCGCCGGAGTACGGCTCAACGGTCACCATCTTCCCCGTCGACAGCGAGACTCTCCGCTATCTGCGGCTCACCGGGCGCCCCGAGGAGCGGTGCGCGCTCGTGGAGGCCTACGCCAAAGAACAGGGCCTCTGGCACGACGACACCGCCGAGCCCGCATACTCCGAACGGATCGAGCTCGACCTTTCCACCATCGAGCCGAGCCTTGCCGGGCCGTCGCGTCCCCAAGACCGCGTCCCCTTGCGCTGTTCAAAGGCGATGTTCGCCGAGGCGCTCGCCCGCTCGCTTCCCGAGCCCGTCACGACCGGTACAGGCGCCGGGACCCCCGCCACCGGCGCCGGAGCGAAGGTGCGCCTCGCGGACGGAACCCAGTTCACTCTCGAGCACGGCCACGTCGTCATCGCGGCTATCACCAGCTGCACGAATACCTCGAACCCACAGGTGATGATCGGTGCCGGGCTCGTGGCAAAGAAAGCGGCCGAGCTCGGCCTTAGCTCGAAGCCATGGGTGAAGACGAGCCTCGCCCCGGGCTCGCGCGTCGTCATGGACTACCTCGGGCGGGCGGGCCTCGTGCCCTACCTCGAAAAGCTCGGTTTCCATCTCGTCGGCTTCGGCTGCACGACGTGCATCGGCAACTCCGGCCCGTTGCTCCCGGAGATCTCGCTCGCCATCAACACCAATGGCCTGGCGTGCGCCGCGGTGCTCTCGGGCAACCGCAACTTCGAGGGACGGATCCATCCCGACGTCCGGATGAACTACCTCGCCTCCCCGCCGCTCGTGGTCGCGTACGCACTCGCGGGAACCATGAACATCGATCTGAGAACTGAGGCCCTCGGCTTCTCCGAAGACGGTCGACCCGTCCTCCTGGCCGATCTCTGGCCGTCGTCCCACGAAGTGGCGCAGGTCCTCGAGCACGCCGTCGGCGCCGAGATGTTCCGTGGCGAGTACGCCAAGGCCACGGTCGGCGACGAGACTTGGCGCTCGCTCGACATCCCGGCTGGGGAGCGCTACTCGTGGGACGAGCGGTCGACCTATGTGCGCAAACCGCCGTTTCTAGATGGAATGAACCCCGAGCCGGAGCCGATCCGCGACATGACCGGCGCCAGGGTGCTCGCCGTCCTCGGCGACAGCGTGACTACGGACCACATCTCGCCCGCAGGCTCCATCCGGCCGTCGAGCCCGGCCGGCCAGTGGCTGCAGAGCCAAGGGGTGGCGGTGGCCGATTTCAACTCCTACGGTGCCCGGCGCGGCAATCACGAGGTCATGATCAGGGGAACCTTCGCCAATCCCCGCATCCGCAACCGCCTCGTGCCAGGGACCGAGGGTGGCGTGACGCTGCACCTGCCCGATGGCGAGCAGATGACCATCTTCGATGCCGCCGTCCGCTACCAGTCCGAAGGCGTGCCCCTCGTGGTCATCGCCGGCAAGGAGTACGGCTCCGGGTCTTCGCGTGACTGGGCGGCGAAGGGTCCGGCACTGCTCGGTGTCCGCGCCGTGATCGCGGAGAGCTTCGAGCGCATCCACCGGTCGAACCTCATTGGCATGGGCGTGCTACCGCTGCAGTTCGCGGCCGGTGAGAACGCCGAGTCGCTCGGGCTCACAGGGCGCGAGTCGATCGAGGTGACAGGCCTTGCCGGTGCTTCGCCGGAAAAGCTCGTCGGCCACGAGCTCACCGTGCGGGCTGACGGGCGCTCGATCCGGGCGATCCTGCGCGTCGACACGCCCGGCGAGGCGGAATACCTGTGGCACGGCGGCATCCTGCCGTTCGTCGTGAGGACTCTCGCAAGCAGCTGACCCTGTCGCGGTCTCAGCCGAGCGTCTTGAGCCGGCCGAGCCCGATCAGGCGCATGAGCGTCTCCAGCTCGCTCGTCACATAGGTCAGCTTGTCGGTGAACAAGAGGATCCCGAACCCGGCCATCACGATCACCGAGATGACCGTGATGGACAGCGAGTGGCGGCGGACCAAGCCGAGCACGCCCGAGAGCCGACCGAGCGCCAAGCCGACGACGAGAAACGGGATCCCGAGCCCCAACGAGTACGTGGCCAGTAACGCCGCACCTTGGCCGGCTGACCCCGAGGTCGCGGCGACGGCGCTCACTGCGGCCAGGATCGGGCCGAGGCAGGGTTGCCAGCCGAAGCCGAAGGCGGCGCCTGCGACGGGCGCCGCAAAGGGGCCGAAACGATCGAGATTCGGATGGAAACGGGCTTCTCGGTAGAGGCCCGGACGTTGCAGGACCAGCGAGCCCGCCAGGAACAAGGCCATCGCGACCACGAGCGCCCCCGAGATGCGCAACAACAGCTCCTTGTCACGGAACACGGCGCTCCCGATCGTGGTCGCCGTTATGCCGAGGAGGACGAACACGACCGTGAAACCGGCCACGAACAAGGCCGTGTCCCGGGCGATCCGGAGAAGATGACGGCGTGAACCCTGCACCGCGTCGGTGAGGTCCAACCCGGTGACGACCGAGAGATATCCGGGGACGATCGGCAGCACGCACGGCGAGACAAAAGAGGCGACGCCACCGCCGAAGGCCGCCAGATAGCTCACAGTGTTGGTCATCTCGGCCTTGAAGTCTGCCCCAAAGGGGCGCCGCGCCGGGCAGGCCGGTGAGGGTCCTTGCTTCGCGTGGCTGGGATTGGCATTGTCGGGTGGGATGACGCTTACCGAGCGGGAGCGCAATGTGCTCGATCTAGAACGCGACTGGTGGTTGTCGTCCCCGTCCAAGCGCCGGGCCATCCATGAGCGGCTGGGCCTTTCCCCGGGCGCTTACTACGGACTCCTGCGGCGACTTGCCGCCTCTCCCGAGGCTTTCGCCTACGACCCGCTCGTCGTCCATCGGCTGCGCCGCCGGATTGTCCGCCAGCGCCGGGACCGCTACGAGGGCGGCCCGACATTCGAACGCCGACGGCATTGAGACCAGCGGCGAGAGCAGCGGCGGCGTCCGCCCGGGCAGCGGCGAGGGTGGTGGCGGGGCCTGCCCTGGCGGCGAAGGTCCCGGGCTGACGCTCGCCGAGCCCTCCGCACTGGATCTTCTCGCCGAGGTTCCGCGGCGCGCGGGACTGTGCTGCGACTTCGACGGGACGATCGCCCCGATCGTCGTCGACCCCGAGAACGCCCGCCCGCTGCCCGGCGCCGTTCGCGCCCTGCACGAGCTGGCACGAGCGATGGCGGTGGTGGCCGTGGTCTCGGGGCGTTCCGCGGTGTTCCTCGCGAGCCGCTTAGAGCTCAACAGCAACAGCTCCCCGTTACGGGCCATCGGGCTTCACGGGCTGGAAGAGGCGTTCCCCGACGGGACGGTGAAGCTCCAAGCGGGGGTCTCGTCCTGGCGCCCTGTGATCGAGACCGCCAGCGACGAGCTTCTCGCCGCCGTCCCCAGCGGCGTCAGGGTGGAGGACAAGGGCTACGGGATCACCGTCCATTGGCGCTCTGCCACTGCCTCGGGCGCCGAGCTCGAGTCCATCGCTGCTCGAGCAACAGATGTGACGCGAGCGGTCGGAACCGCGCACGGCCTCGTGGTCCGGCCGGGCAAGTCGAGTGTGGAGCTCGCCCTCCCGCTCGGGATCGACAAGGGCTCGGTTGCCACCGAGCTGTGCAGGGGGCTCGAGCGCGCCGGGTGTCTCGGCGACGACCTCAGCGACCTGCTCGCCTTCCAGGCGCTCGACCGGCTCCGGGCCACCTCCGGGCTCCGCAGCGTGAAGATCGCCGTGACAAGCGCAGAGGTGCCCCGAGAGCTGCTCGATGACGCCGATGTGATCCTCGACGGCCCGAGCGAGGCGACCCACTTCCTCGAGGCGCTGGCGGGACGGGTGGTGACCAACACCTGATCTCGATGGCGGTCGCGGAGTGTGGACCACGTGGCTCGGAGATGGTCCCGCCAGGGCACGAACGGCTCGGCTGATCACAGGATGGGACGAGAAGCCCGCAGCCGACTTGCACCTAGCTCAGGGCGCGGTGCCAATGAACCGCCTCGCGGCCCTGAGGGCTGAGAGCGAGGCGTGCACCGAGGCCGACCAGTGACCAGCCGAGTCGCTCGCGAACCTTCGCATGGGAGGAACCGAGTCGCCGAACGCTGATCGACTTGAGAATCTCTCGCTGACGTTGCTTCGCGAGCTGCTCCAATAACGCCGGATTGATCATGTGAGGACGATAGGCCACATTGCGGTCAGATTCGGTCCGCAATGTGGCATGATTATCCGATGTCCGCCTCCGCCGGCCGCCTTCTGCGACTCCTCGGACTCCTGCAAAGGCGGGCGGCGTGGAGCGGGGCCGATCTGGCCGAACGTCTGGAGGTGGACGCCCGCACCGTGCGGCGCGACGTCGACCGGCTCCGGATGCTCGGTTACCAGATAACAGGCACGCCTGGTGCCGGTGGCGGCTACCGCCTGGGAGGCGGGAGCGACGTTCCCCCCCTGCTGTTCGAGGACGACGAGGCGATGGCGGTCGCCGTCGTGCTCGGCGTCTCGGCGTCGGCTGCCGTGCCGGGCATCGAGCGCGGGTCGCTCGCCGCCTTGGCCAAGCTCGACCGCCTGCTTCCCCCGCGGCTGCGGACGCAGCTGACCGCCCTTCGGGCTGCCACGGTGCCGCTCGTGTCACCCACCGAATTGGTGTCCGCCGAGTCCCTCGTCCAGTTGGCACAGGCCTGCGACAACCACCAGCGTGCGACGTTCTCCTACGAGGCCCAGGACGGTCGCCGGAGCGCGCGTCGTGTCGAGCCGCACCGCCTCGTGGCGACGGATCGGCGCTGGTACCTCGTCGCGTTCGACCTTGAGCGAAACGACTGGCGAACCTTTCGCGTGGACAGGATCTCGGCACTGGAGGTCACCGGGCACGTGTTCGTCCCCCGCCCGCTCGCCGACCCGGCCCGGATGGTGGCCGAGGGCATTTCCACGGCTCAGTACAGGCATCGGGCAGTCGTCTCGGTGAAGGCCGCTCCCGAAGACGTGGCGCGCCTCATCACCGTCTACACCGGTGTCATCGAACGCGAAGACGACCACACCAAGGTCTCGCTCGGCTTCGACGACCTCGACTGGGCGGCTGGCTATCTGATCGGTCTCGGCCTCGATTTCGAGGTGATCGAACCGGAGGAGTTGCGCGAGCACATGTCGGCCCTCGGCGAACGGCTGCGCCGTGTCCATCGTGGACCAACACCCCGCCCGCGGCCAGGCTCGTCCCGTCGCTCGGTGCCTGCTTGAACGGTCTCCGGGATCGACATCGGGGCGCGAGCCTGCCCTGGCAGGGCCATGGCCGTGCCGCCCGCGCTCAGGCTTGCAGGTCCCGATCTCCGGGAACCTGGGCGGCGTGGCGCACCTCGGACAGCCACTGCGCCGGAGTGCGCGAACGCGCCCGGCGGCGCAGCTCCACGGCCCGGGCCCGGCGCTGCTCGATGCTCATCGAGAGGCCGCTCGCGATCGCCGCCGCCGTCCCGGTCACGTCGAAGGGGTTGACACCGACCGCGACCTCTGCCAGCTCGTCGTAGGCACCCGCTTCGCGTGAGAGCACGAGAACGCCGTCACGTTCGTTCACGACCGGCCCCTCCATAGCGACAAGGTTGAGCCCGTCCCTGATGGGATTGACGACGAGCAGCTCGTAGCGCCGCAGGGCGGCCACCGTCGCCGCGAAGTCATCCTCGAGATCGAGGATGACAGGCGTGTAGCCGGGCGAGCTCCAGCGTTCGTTCACCAGGGCCACCACGTGCTCTGTCTCTGTGCGATAGGCAAGGTACTCAGGCAGTGACTCGCGCGAGGCGTACACCCGGGCCAGGAAGACCACTCGACCCCGCCACTGGGGCGATGCCTCCAAGAACTCGTCGAAAGCGAGAAATCCGCGGATCAGGTTCTTCGAGAGCTCGACCCGGTCGCTGCGCAGCAAGAGGGTGCGGCCGTCGAGCTCGTCTTCGAGGCGTCGCAGGCGCGACCGGCAGGCCTCGCTGGCAGCCACCTCGTCGAGCCGCGCGGGGTCGGCACCGAGAGGTGCCACGAAGGTCGCGGGCGGCGCAAGGCCGACGGCCGGCGCACAGCGCACGAAGGCGTCACGCCACCGCACGACGTGGAATCCGCAAGCGCCGAAGCACGACATGGACTCCATCAGCTCCAGGCGAGCTCCGTCCGGGAGCATGGCAAGGTCCTCAGGAGGGCAGAACGGCGTGTGGGAAAAGAACGCCGTCGCCAGATCGGGCCGGCGCTTTATGAGATACCGGCCGACGAGCGCCAGGTGATAGTCGTTCACCACCACCGTCGCCCCGGTTGCTGCCTCCTCTGCGATCGTGTCCGCAAAGGCCTCGTTGAACTGGCGGTACCCCTCCCACGCCTCGCGCCACACGCGGTCGAAGCGCGGGCGGCGGGCGTGGTCGAACAGCCCGTGGTGGAGGAACCACAGTGTGCCGTTTGCGATCACGTCATAGGCCGCTCGCCCGATCTCGGGCGTGACGTCGACGGTGCGCAGCTTCAGTGACTCCTGCCCGGTGGCGACCGCGCCGGCCGAGGCGTGGCGCCGATCGGCCTCGGTGAGGGCGGCGGCGACCCAGAGCGCCCCGTTGCCCGAGCGCACCGGCTCTTCGGCGAGCGCGCCGCTCAGACTCGGTGCCATGCCGCCCGCGGCAGGTCGGACCTCGACGACGCCGCCGGGGCCGCTCTCGAGCGTGAACGGTCCCCGGTTCGACACGACCACGAGGTCGAACCCGCTCACGCGACCCGCACCCCTGCCCGACGGAGGGCGACGTCGAGAACATCACGTGCCTGGGGGGCCAGCTCATGCAGGGGCCGGTTGCGGTGCGTACGGACCTCGAGGTCGACCTGGGCGATCGAGCCCACGCCAAAACGGCGCGAGATGTCGATCAACATGCCGATCTCGACGCCGTAGCCGTCGGCAAGCTCAATGCTCTCGAGGGCCTCGCGGCGAACTGCGACCTCTCCTGCGAGCGGCTGGACGACACCGGAGAGCTCGGGGAAAAGCAGCGCCAGCACCGGTCGTGCCACGAGCTCGGTCACGCGGCCGCCGCCGGTGGGGCTGTCTCCGAGCGGGCGACGGTAGCAGGCCTTCACGAGCATCGTCTCCTGACAGCAGAGGACCGGGCCGAGCAGGCCCGTCACGAAATGCGTCCCAAAGTTCTCGACGTCGCCGTCAAGGAAGACGACGACGTCGCCGTCGCTCGCGGCCAGCCCCAGGCGCATCGCCTCGCCCTTGCCGGCGGAGGGCCCGACGAGGTCCGACACGGGCACGACGCGGGCACCTGCGGCATAAGACACGACAGCGGTCGCGTCTGCTGACCGATCGTCGATGACAAGCAGGTCGTCGACCAGCCCGGCGCCTTCGACGAGCTCACGACGCACACAGGCGACGATGGGGCCGACCGTCGCCTCCTCGTCGCGAGCTGGGATGCAGACCGAGACGCGGTGGTCCTTCTTCATGGCCCTCAGCTCGGCCAGGGGGAAGTCGCCGTGGTGGTACGTGACGATCGGCGTCGTGACATCGGATAGGGCAGCCATGGTCGGACGCCACGTTACGGTGTGCGCGACCCCAAGCGCCCCTTGGTGACGAGCCCAGGAGCAGAAGGTCTTTGACGCGCGCCGGGCTGTGGTCCACACTTGGAGCCAATCATCCAGAGCGGCCGAGGGATCGGGCCTGACGAAAGCCGCGACAACCAGCACGAGCCTGCGGGCTGTGCCAGGTGCCAATGCCCGAGCGATGAGGAGGTCCTGTGGGTCACGTATCGGGTCTTTGCTGCCGGGAGTGCGGCCGCACGTACCCGGCCGAGGCGCTTCACGTGTGCGAGTTCTGTTTCGGGCCGCTCGAGGTCGCCTACGACCACGATGCGCAACGGACGACGGTGACGCGCCAATCGATCGCGGCCGGGCCACCGAACATGTGGCGGTACTCCGACCTCCTCCCGGTCTCGGCAAAGGCGCCGGTCGACCTCGGGACGGGGTTGACGCCACTCATCCTGGCCGACCGCCTCGCGGCTGAGCTCGGGCTCGGTGAGGTCTGGGTGAAAGACGACACTCGCAACCCGACGGGCTCGTTCAAGGACCGGGTCGTCAGCGTTGCGCTCACGAAGGCCCGCGAGCTCGGCTTCAAGGTCGCCGCTTGCGCCTCGACGGGCAATCTCGCCAACTCGGTCGCCGCCCACGCCGCCCGCGCCGGCATGGAGTCGTTCGTGTTCGTTCCCCACGATCTGGAAACCGTGAAGATCATCACGACCGCAGTCTTCGGTGGGCACCTGATCGCGGTGGACGGCACTTATGACGACGTCAACCGCCTTTGCGCGGAGCTGGCGGGCGAGTTCCCGTCTTGGGCCTTCGTGAATGTCAACATCCGGCCCTACTACGCCGAAGGCTCCAAGACGCTGGCCTTCGAGGTCGCCGAGCAGCTCGGCTGGCGGCTCCCCGACCACGTCGTCGTCCCCATCGCCTCGGGAAGCCAGCTGACCAAGATCGACAAGGGGTTCCGTGAGCTCGCCGAGCTCGGCCTCGTCGAGGCCGGCAGCGGCGTGCGGATCTCCGGCGCCCAGGCCCAGGGCTGCTCGCCCGTGGCGACCGCGTTCGCCGAGGGAGCCGACCACGTCCGGCCGGTCAAGCCGGCGGGGATCGCGAAGTCGCTTGCCATCGGCAACCCGGCGGACGGCTGGTACGCCCTCGAGGTGGTCCGCCGCAGCGGCGGAGCGATTGCGGCCGTCACCGACGAGGAGATCATCGAGGGGATCCGGCTGCTGGCCCGCACGGAAGGGATCTTCGCCGAGACCGCCGGGGGTGTGACAGTAGCGACGCTCGCCAAGCTCGCCGGCACCGGCGTGATCAGGCCTGATGAGCGTGTCGTCGTCTACGTCACGGGCAACGGCCTGAAGACCGTCGAGGCGCTCGCCGGTGCCGTGGGGCCCTCAGCGACGATCCGCCCGACGCTTGAAGCCGTTGCAGAGCTGATCGATGCGGAGGGGCACTCTAGGGAGGCAAGGCGATGAGCGTCACTGTTCGCATCCCGACCCAGCTCAGGCCGTTGACCGCAGGCGCGAGCGAGGTCGAGGTGGAAGCCCGGACCGTGCGTGAGGCCATAGACGCGCTCGAGCGCGAGTATCCCGGGATGAAGGCGCGCCTACTCGACGAGCAGGGAACATTGCGGCGCTTCGTGAACCTGTTCGTTGCCGACGAGGACATCCGTTTCCTCCAGGGGCTCGACACGCGCCTTCCCGACGGCACCACCCTCTCGATCGTTCCTGCGGTCGCCGGCGGCTGACGGCGACCAGGCTGCCGGGCGGATCGCCGGCGGCCGGTCTGGAGCCGGGCCGGTCTGGAGCCGGGCCGGGCGGGGGCCGGGAGCCGGGCGGGGGCCGGGAGCCGGGCGGGGCCGGGGGCCGGGCGGCGGTCGGTCACCGGCAGCGGCTGGTGGTCCGGGGACGCTTGCGTGTTCACCGCGCCATGGGCGCGCCAGGACGCCCGTGTGGATCGGAAGAGGGCCTCTGGACCCAGCTCGAGAGCCCGCGTGGTCCCGGCCGGCTTCCCAGCCGGATCCCGGCCCGGAAAAACAAGGTCCGCTGAGCAGGCAATCCTTGGGTGCAGTTGCGCGCCGGCCCCGGGCGTGGTTTGCTATTAGCACTCGAACCATGAGAGTGCTAACGGTTACGGATCCGTTCAGCCCAAGGAGGACATCCCCAAAATGCCGAAGTTGATCGCCTTCGACGAGCAGGCCCGCCGGGCCCTCGAGAATGGCATGAACCAGCTCGTAGACGCCGTCAAGGTCACACTTGGCCCGAAGGGTCGCAACGTCGTGCTGGAGAAGAAGTGGGGCGCTCCGACCATCACCAACGACGGCGTCTCCATCGCAAAGGAGATCGAGCTCGAAGACCCGTGGGAGAAGGTCGGAGCCGACCTCGTCAAGGAAGTGGCGAAGAAGACCGACGACGTCGCAGGCGACGGAACGACCACCGCGACCGTCCTCGCCGGCGCCATGGTCCGTGAGGGCCTGCGCAACGTCGCCGCCGGCGCGAACCCGATGTCGCTCAAGCGCGGCATCGAGATCGGTGTCGAGACGGCCGTCGCCCGGTTGAAGGCGGTATCCAAAGAGATCGACGCCAAGGACCAGATCGCCCAGGTGGCGTCCATCTCGTCCGCCGACGACGAGATCGGCGCCATGATCGCCGAGGCCATCGACAAGGTCGGCAAGGACGGCGTCATCACCGTCGAGGAGTCGCAGACCTTCGGCATGGAGATGGAGCTCGTCGAGGGCATGCGTTTCGACAAGGGCTACATCTCGCCGTACTTCGTCACCGACCCGGACCGGATGGAGGCCGTTCTCGAGGACCCGTACATCCTGCTCGTGGGCTCGAAGATCTCCGCCGTCCGGGACCTGCTCCCGGTGCTCGAGAAGGTCATGCAGACCGGCAAGCCGCTGATGATCGTGGCCGAGGACGTCGAGGGCGAGGCGCTCGCCACCCTCGTCGTCAACAAGATCCGCGGCACGTTCCGCAGCACCGCCGTCAAGGCCCCCGGCTTCGGGGAGCGCCGCAAGGCGATGCTCCAGGACATCGCCATCTTGACCGGCGGCCAGGTGATCACCGAAGAGGTGGGCCTCAAGCTCGAGAACGTCGCTTTGGATCTGCTCGGCCGGGCACGCAAGGTCGTCGTCACCAAGGATGAGACAACCGTGGTCGAGGGTGCCGGTGAAGACGCCGACATCAAGGGCCGCATCAGCCAGATCAAGTCCGAGATCGAGAGCACCGACTCCGACTACGACCGGGAGAAGCTGCAGGAACGCCTGGCGAAGCTGTCCGGCGGGGTCGCGGTGATCAAGGTCGGCGCGGCCACAGAGGTCGAGCTCAAGGAGAAGAAGCACCGCATCGAAGACGCGGTCTCGACGACAAAGGCCGCCATCGAAGAGGGCGTGGTCCCCGGAGGCGGCGTGGCCCTGCTCCGCTCGCAGCAAGCCATCTTGGACGCAGCCGAGAAGCTGGACGACGACGAAGCGACAGGTGCCAGGATCGTCGCCCGGGCGGTCGAAGAGCCGCTCAAGCAGATCGCCGTCAATGCAGGTCTCGAGGGCGGCGTCGTGGTCGAGAAGGTCAAGGGCCTGAAGGGCGCCCACGGCCTCAATGCCGCGACCGGCGAGTACGAGGACCTGTTCAAGGCTGGCGTCATCGACGCCGCCAAGGTGACCCGGTCGGCGCTGCAGAACGCTGCCTCCATCGCGGCCCTGTTCCTCACGACCGAGGCGGTCGTGGTGGACAAGCCCGAGGAGAAGGCCCCCGCCGCGCCTTCCGGTGGCGGGATGGACGACTACTGATCCCAACGCCGAGGCGCTCCACGCGCCGAAGCGCCAAGGCGCCAAGTACCCAGGGCGCCAAGTGCTCAGTGACCACCGGGGGCGCCGCGAGGCGTCCCCAGTGGCGCGTCAAAAATCTATGCCGCCGCCCGCCGCCAGCTGGGGGCGTCCGTAGACTCCACGCCATGACTGCCGGGAGACCTCATGACTGAGGAGACGCCTCTGAGCCCGAATACCGGCTGGGGCGTGCTGCATCTGTTCTGCAAGCCCCGGGCCGGAGCGGACGCGCGCGCGCTGCTGGACGCGATCGACGAGGCGCGCAAGGACGACTGCCTGGTCGTGACGGCGGCGATGCTGGGTCACAAGGCGGACGTCTGCGTCCTCGCCCTCGGCCTGGACCTGCGCCGGCTCCGGCGGCTGCAGACCGAGCTGCAGGCCGAAGGTCTGGACGTCGTCGACTCGTACGTCTCGCTGACCGAGGTGTCCGAGTACGCCGCCGGGGTCCCTCAGGAGATGAAGCAGGCTCGCCTGTACCCGCGGCTCCCGCCCGAGGGCATGGAGGCCATGTGCTTCTACCCGATGTCCAAGCGCCGCGCGCCCGGAGCCGAGAACTGGTACGGCCTGAGCTTCGACGACCGGATGGAGCTCATGAGAGGGCACGGGACCGCAGGCCGCGAATTCCGCGGCCGGGTGCTGCAGCTCGTGACCGGCTCGACAGGGCTGGACGACTGGGAGTGGGGAGTCACCCTGTTCGGAGTGCACCCCGACGACCTGAAAGACTGCGTCTACTCCATGCGCTTCGACCCGGCTTCGACTCTTTACGGCGAGTTCGGGCCCTTTTACTCCGGGATCGTCGGAGATGCCGAGGACGTTCTCGCCAGCGTCGGCGTACGCTGAGGCGGTGGCTCCAACACATACCACTGCGCCCTCTTTGGATGCGCTCACTCGCTTGGAGACCGTCCTCGCCGACCTCGGACGTGTCGTCGTCGCCTTCTCCGGTGGGGCCGACTCCGCCCTTGTCGCCGCTGTCGCGACGAAGGTCCTGGGAGCAGGACACGTGCTTTGCGCGACCGCCGTTTCTCCCTCGCTTGCGCCCGAGGACCGGAGTCACTGCGCTGCTCTGGCAGCCGAGTGGGGCTTGCGCTGGGTGGCTGTCGCCACGCACGAGCTCGAGGATCCTGCGTATGTGCGCAACGATCTCGACCGCTGCTACCACTGCAAACGCGAGCTGATGGACGTCCTGGCGCCCCTGGCCGCCTCCGAGCAGGCAGCGGTGGCACTTGGCGTCAACCTCGACGACCTTGCCGACCACCGCCCCGGCCAGAAGGCGGCCGCCGAGCGGGGTGCGGTCTTCCCGCTCGTCCAGGCGGGGCTGGACAAGGTCACGGTGCGCAAGGTGTCGCAGGCGATGGGGTTGCGCACCTGGGACCGCCCGGCGGCGGCGTGCCTGGCATCGAGGATCCCCCATGGCACGCCGGTCACTTTCGGCGTCCTGGAGCGAGTGGCAGCGGCGGAGTCCTCCCTGCGGCGGCTCGGCTTCGAATCCCTGCGCGTCCGCCATTACGGCGACCTCGCCCGCATCGAGCTTCCCCTCGAGGACCTCTGGCGTGCGATCGATGCCCGGGACGAGATCGTCAAAGCGGTCCGGGACGCCGGTTACCTGTACGTGACCCTGGACCTCGAAGGGCTCCGCTCGGGCAACTTGTCGCGGGCAGCGGCCGCGGTGGCCGAGAGCCGGCGATGAGCGCTCGCGTCCGGCTCACTTTCCCGGACCAGCTGGTCCGCGAACCGGTCGTGGCCCAGCTGGTCCGCCGCTTCGATGTCGAGCCGAACATCCGCCGGGCGAATGTGGAGGCTCACGAGGGCTGGATCATCTGCGAGCTCGACGGCGATCCGGCAGCTGTCGAGGGTGCTGTGGCGTGGCTCGAGGAGATCGGCGTGAGCGTCGATCTCCTGGGCGACGTCGTGGAGGGCTGACAGCCCTCGAGAGGGCGACGCAACGGGGCCGTACGGGCCGTGTGAGGGGACGTGAGAGCTGTTAAGGCCCGTGAGGGCCGTGAGGGACGGTCGCCCCGGCGGCCTTTCAGCGCTTCGTCGCCGGTGGGCCTTCGTCACGCCGGGCACGGATCTGCCAGCCACTCGTCGCCGTCTGGCGGGGCTCGTAGAAAAGGCAGCTCTCCGGGCACGCGAAAGGGACGTTCTCGGCAACCCCGAGCCTGCAGCGCTCGGTGCGCTCACCGGGATGCACGGTCTGCATGACATAGTGCCGGCAATCCGCCTTGACGCTCACGCACCATGATCGCGCACCACAGACCCGGTCGCTCCCGCGCAGTCGCCCGGCATTAGGGTCGGACCCGTGGAGGACCTGCCGACGTCGACGCGAGACCTTGTGCGATGGGGGGAGACCCTCGCCGCCATCGCGAGGACCGGTCTCGCCTTCACCAAGAACCTCTTCGACGCCGAGCGCTACGAGGAGATCTTGAACGTCGCCGGGGATATCCGTGCCGCGGCAGCTTTGTCCCTCGCCGACGAGGGCCAACCGGTGGCAGAGCCGAGCGAAGCAGAGGACCTGATCATCGAGTGGATGCGAGACATCCGCGAGGGCACCCGCGGCTATGTCACCCCGAAGGTCGCCGTCGGGGCCATCGTCGGCAACGACAAGTCCGAGATCCTGCTCGTCAAGCGGTCCGACTCCGGGGTCTGGCTGTACCCGACCGGATGGGCGGACGTCGGCTATTCGGCCGTCGAGGTCGCGGTGAAAGAGGTCCGCGAGGAGACGGGCATCGAGGCCGAGCCCGTGCGACTGGTCATGGTCCTCGACGGCCTCCGGCTCGGTTTCACACAGGTGCCGCTCTATTCGGTCGTCTTCCAGCTCCACCACGTCGGCGGGGTGTTGAAGGCTCACCCGCTCGAATGCGCCGACGTGGGCTGGTTCGCCGAGGACTCCCTGCCCACCCCGCTCGCGAACGCCGGCATTTGGACCGCGCACGCCTTCGCCGCGATCCGCGGCGAACCGGTCGAGGTCCTCTTCGACTGGCCCCGCAATCCGATCTGGCGGCGGGACGATTCGCCGGAGCGGGCCGACTGAGCACCCTGAGCTCGGGAGCGGTCGCGAGACGCTGGGTACACTGGGCCCATGAAGGCCGGTGGCGTCCTGGTGGAACGTGTCTCGGAGGTCACCGACGAGCTCGTGGAGGTCATGGCCCGCCTACTGCCGCAACTCTCCTCGAGCGCGCTGCCGCCTGATCGCGCTGCCCTCGAGGAGATCGTGGCCTCACCAACCAGCTCGCTGTTCGTCGCCCGCCTCGCTTCGCGCGACGATGTGATAGTCGGCGCGATCACCCTTTTGATCTACCGGATCCCGACGGGACTGCACGCCGTGATCGAAGACGTCGTCGTCGATGAGTCGGCCCGAGGGCACGGTGTCGGGAGCGCCCTGGTCTCAGAGGCCGTCGAGCTGGCTCGCAACCGAGGCGCCCGCCATGTCAACTTGACGTCGCGCGCCTCGAGAGAGGCGGCGAACCGTCTCTACCAAAGGGCCGGTTTCGTGATACGAGAAACGAACGTCTACCGGCTGAACTTGAGCTGATCGGACTCCTCGTCCAGTGTGAACCCCTGCTCGGTGGCGGCAGCGGGGACGAGGGCGTCCGGGTCGACCGTGTCACCCCTCCTGCCCGTGGCCGCAAGCGTCGCGAGGCCGAACACCACCCCGGCGAAGCCCGCGATGCGCAACCCCAGGGGCCCGGGCGAAGTCGGCAGGTGCTCGTTGAACAGCACGGTCCCGACGGCAATGACAAAAGCGGTAGAGGTCACGATGTTGACCGGTGACACGACCGAAGCCGAGCAGCGCTGCAGACCGGTTTGGAACAGCACAAGACCGGTCGCCATGGTGACGGCTAGCAGGTAGAGGTCGGGGGAGACCAGAAGGTGGGGGACCGAACCGATGAGGCCCCAGCGTTGGACGAAGGTCGCCGCCGACTTGAGGCAGAGCCCAGCGACGCCATAGAGCAGCCCTGCGGACATGCCGAACAGCGGGGCTCGCAGGTGCCTGAACCGTCGCCCCGAGCTGTGGACCCGGTCCGCCACGACGAAGACCGCGAGCCCGACCGCCACCGTCGGGATCGCAGCCAGCAAGAGGTCGAGCAGGCGCGCAGGGCCGCCGGCGTGGTCGACGCGCGTGTCGATCGACAGGCCGAGCAGGACCAAGGCGACCACGATGACCGCTAGAGCGAACCACTCCACTCGTCGCAGGCGGTCGTGCAGCACGAAATGCGACAGCACGAGCAACAGGACGATCCCCGAGGCAAAGATCGGCTGAGCCACCGAGATCGGCGCCAGTGACAAGGCGAGGCCCTGGCAGACGAGGCCGCCCAACAGCAGGAGGCATCCCCACAGCCACTGCGACGAGGCGCACAAGGTGCGGACCATCGCCCAGAAACGCCTGGCGTGAATGTCGGGCAGCCGTTGCAGGGCGATCTTCTCCACGACCGTGCCGGTGCCGGTGAAAAGCGCGGAGAGAACCGCGACGGTGATGCCGGCCGTCGTGTGGGTGTCCGGGCTCAATGCGGCCGCCGGGCGGAAGCGAGAAGGATGGACGACAGGCCGGGTGCGCGGCAGAAGAGGCGGTCGAGCGGACGCAACGGGCGGGGAACGTCGTGGTAGGGAGCACCGGTGACGTCGATCTCGACGAAGCCTGCCGAAGCGAGCAGCTGCTCGAGCGCACGTCGGGTGAAGATGTGCAGGTGACCTGCCACCTCGCGACCCGGGCGACCGTAAATGCCGCGCAGGCTGACCTCGGTGAACACCGGCTGCACGCCGAGCGCGAGGAGCACGCGGTTGTACCAGGCCGCCAGATTGGGCGTCGACAACAGCAACCTCCCGCCAGGAACGAGCACTCGTGCAGCTTCCTCGAGCGCCGCATCAGTGTCCACGAGGTGCTCGATCAGCTCGCCCATGATGACCACATCTACACTCCCAGATGCAAGCGGCAGGCCCGCGCCGTCTATCGCGGCCCGGGCCACCCTAACGCCGCGACGACTGGCCAGATCGAGGGCAGCGCACGACCAGTCGAGGCCGATGACCCTCACCTCGGCTCCCGGGGTCAGTTCGCAGCGGGCGATTGCGACAGCGGTTGCGGTGCCATCGCCGCAACCAACGTCGATCGCCACGATCGGCCGCGGTGACAAAGCCGCAGCCTCGGCGAGCATCGCCGCCTGCATCCGGGCCCTCTCCGGGCCCGAGCTGAGAGGTGTCCGCGGGTCCTCGTAGAGCCGCTTGAGGGCGGGCTCGCTCATCGGGGTCGCCCCTGCGGGGCGGCGGTTGTCTGCAAGTCTGCCCCGTCCGGCGGCGCGCCGGTCCTGCCATGTCGTGCTCTCGCGCTCGCGTTGCAATCGACGGGCTCCTCCGACGGAGATTGGGGTGCGGAACCTCGCCCCCGGAGGGGCGAGGGCATTCTACTCGCCGGGTACGGACCGCCACCGACTGACGCGCCCGGATGGTGCCGGAGACGCCCGGATGGCGCCCCCAAGGGCCCGGATGGCCCGGATGGCGCCCCAGGGGCCCGGGGATGGCCCGGGATGGTGCCGGAGACGCCCGGATGGCGCCCCAGGGGCCTCCCTGGGAACTCGCCCGCCCGGCACCGCCATAGGATGTGGCGACGACTGCATTGGCAGCTCGTCAACCGCACGCCCGGGTGCCGACGACGTCAGCCTGGCAGAAGCCGACAGGAGGTGGAGGTCGTGGTGGACAGCGTGACAATCACGGATAACCGCAACGGGCAGACGATCGAGATCCCGATCGTCGAAGGCGGAGTATCGGCAGAGGAGTGGAGCAAGCTCCTCCCGGGCATCTGGTTCTACGACCCGGCCTTCATGGCCACCGCCTGCGCGGAGAGCTCCATCACCTTTATCGACGGCGACAAGGGGATCCTCGAGTACCGCGGCTACCCGATCGAGCAGCTAACAAAGCAATCGACTTACCTCGAGGTCGCCTACCTGCTGCTCTACGGCGAGCTGCCGACCGCGGAGCAGCTTGACGGATGGGTCCAGGAGATCACCTTCCACACCTTCATCCACGAGAACATGCGCAGACGCTTCCTCGAGGGCTTCCATTACGACGCCCACCCAATGGGGATGCTCGTCTCGGCAATCGCAGCGCTTTCGACGTACTACCCCGACGCCAAGAACATCTTCGACCCGGACGTTCGCCACAAGCAGGTCATCCGGCTCATCGCAAAGATGCCGACCCTCGCGGCAGCGGCGCACCGCTACAGCGTCGGCATGCCCTTCGTCTATCCCGACAGCTCTCTCGACTTCGCGTCCAACTTCTTGTCGATGGTCCGCAAGACCACCGAACCCCGTTTTGAAGCCAACCCCATACTCACGCGGGCTCTGAATGCTCTGTTCATCCTGCACGCGGACCATGAGCAGAATTGCTCGACGGCTGCGCTGCGCGTCGTCGGCTCCTCGCACGTCGACGTTTACTCGGCTTGTGCCGCGGCATGCGCCGCCCTCTACGGGCCGCTCCACGGCGGTGCGAACGAGGCCGTCATCCGGATGCTCACCGATGTCGGAAGCCTCGAGAACGTGCCGGACTTCGTCCGCTCGGTGAAGGAGGGCCACGGGCGCCTGCAGGGATTCGGGCACCGCGTCTACAAGCACTACGACCCACGGGCGGAGATCATCCGCAACATCGCCTACGAGGTCTTCGAGGTCACGGGCCAGAACCCGCTCCTCGACATCGCCCTCGGGCTCGAAGAGGTCGCGCTTGCCGACGACTACTTCATCTCCCGCAAGCTCTACCCGAACATCGACTTCTACTCAGGACTCATCTACCAGGCCATGGGTTTCCCGCTCGAGATGTTCCCGGTGCTTTTCGCGGTCCCGCGGGTCGCCGGCTGGTTGGCGCACTGGGTGGAGATGATCGAGCACAACACGAAGATCGCACGACCGAGGCAGCTCTACGTGGGTTACCGGCGTCGCGACTATGTGCCGATGCCGGACCGGTAGCTCGCCGCCAGCCCCGGACGAGGCTCACAGCCGCCCGCCGAAAGGCCGCCCCGCATCTCGAGCTAGGGCGACCGGCTGCGCGTGGCGCGAGAACCACCAGCCGTGGCCCACCAGCCGAACGAGGAGCCGGCGCCGGGCCTGGCGCCGGCTCCTCGTCGAGAACCGCTAGGCGGGCGCAGACGAACGTTGCCGAGCAACCTCGAACATCGCGACAGCGCCCGCCGCCGACACATTGAGCGAGTCGATGGCGCCGTGGAGCGGGATTCGTGCGAGCGCGTCGCATCGTTGACGCGAGAGCGGCGTGAGTCCTCTTCCCTCTGCGCCGATGACAAGAGCGAGCGGCCGGTCTCCGAGCTGGAGGCGGAAGAGCGACTCAGAGCCCCGCTCGTCGAGACCGAGTGTCCAGACACCGAGGCGCGCCAGCTCCTGGAGAGCCCCGGGCACGCCCGGGACCACGGCGATCGGGACATGCTCGATCGCGCCAGCGGCGACCTTCGTGACCGTGGGCGTCACGTGGGCGCTGCGATGGCGGGGCAGCACGACTCCCGTCACACCCGCGCACTCGGCGCTGCGCAGGAGGGCGCCGAGGTTCTGCGGGTCGGTGACGCCGTCGACAACCACGAGAAACACCGTCTTCTCTGCGTCTGTCCCGCCGGCCACCTCCTCGGGGCCGGCACCCTCGGACGCGGCCTCGGGCTCGGCGGCCAACGACACCTCGTCGCCGCCCCCAGGTCGGACGCGAGGAGGCGACCCGTCCCCGTCGGCATCCGAGGGCGCCCCTTGGGCACCGGCGGAGCCCGGGCGAACCAGGTCGGACAGGTCGGCCTCGGTCAACGGCTCTGCGAAGGCGATCACGCCCTGAGGTGCTTCGGAGCCTTGCGCCTGTTGGATCTGGCGTTGGGTCACGAGCCGTACCGGTACATGGCTCGCCCGGGCGAGCGATTGGATCTCGCGCAGGATCGCGGCAGGGTCCGAGCCCTCCATCATCCAGACCTCGTGCACCTCCCGCCGGTGTGCAGACAGGAGCTCGCGGACCGCCTGGCGACCCTCGACCTGGTCGCCCCCGAGCTCTCGGCGGATCTTGGCAGAGCCGCGACCACCGGGGACCTGCGCCCCACGATCACCACGGCCGAAAGGTTTGTCGGGTGCACCTGGGCTTCTCCGAGTCGCCGATGGACGCTGGTAAGCGCCGGCGGTCGACGGCCTGCGGCCGGCAACCGGCCGCGGCCCAGAAGAGCGCGACGCTCCACGGCTCGCACCACCGAAGTCACCCTTGGGGCTACGGGAGGGTTCCGACCGCGGCGCGCGGGGAGCTCGCGGCCACAGGTTGCGCCCGACGGTGGCCGCGCGGCCTATCGAGCTCGGCAGGGTGCCCGAGCCGGAGAAATCTTCAGCGTCAGGCTCGCGACGGTCTCCGGGGCCATCGCGCCGAGAAGCGGCGGCCGGCCGGTCTCGTCGAGGCCCGGGCCGGTTCCATCCGCCGCTAGGCGGATCCCGGCGGTCGTCCCGCTGCGAGGCGGGCCTGAACGATTGCGGCCTGCGACCCGAAGCCGCGTTCCCGCCGGCACCAGCGCCCCTGCGAACAGCACCCCCGGCCGCGGAAGGCTCGGCACCCGAGCCGCGGTAGCCACCGCTCGAACTGCCGGCTCCGGAGCCGCGGTAGCCACCGCTCGAACTGCCGGCTCCGGAGCCGCGGTAGCCACCGCTCGAACTGCCGGCTCCGGAGCCCCGGTAGCCGGCCCTCGGCCCGGCCGCACCAGCGCCGCGGTAACCGACAGCCCGAGCCTCGTGGACGCCGGCGCGAGCGCCCGGAACGCGCGAAGCGCCCGGAACGCCGTCGGATCTGGCGCGACCTGTGGCATCGGCGGCGCCCCGCGCCCTTGTGGGGGCACCGGCCTGGTCACGGGCGCCTCGATAACCCCCCGAGGCTGAGATGCCGGCTCGACCGCCGACTGCGCGTGCGCGATCGGCTCGAGCCCCACCCGCGTCTCGCCCGGCGGCGCGGCCAGTGCCGCTGCTGCGACGTCCCGCAGAACTTGCCCGGGGGACTCGGGGGGCGCGGGAGGCGCCGTCACTTCTGTTGCTCGATGGCATTGCTAACCGATCTCTTCGAGGAGCGCGACGGCGAGACAGGCAATCCCTTCGACGCGCCCCAAGCTCCCGAGCCCTTCCGGCCGGGTCGCCTTCACGTGCACGGGACCCTTTGCCGCCGTGCTGAGCCGCTCCACCATGATCTCACGCGCGCCGGCGATCCGGGGCGTCTCACAGACAAGCGTGCAGTCAGCGTTCACAAGCCGAAGGCCCACCTCGCTCACGAGCTCGACCACACGCCCCAGGATGGTGAGGCTGTCCGCTCCCGCCCAGCGCTGGTCGGTGTCTGGGAAATGGGCACCGATATCTCCGAGGCCGGCAGCGCCGAGCATGGCGTCGGCCAAGGCGTGCGCAACGACATCGGCATCGCTGTGACCCTCGAGACCCGGCTTCGCCTCGAAATGGAACCCTCCCAACACCAAGGGCCTTTCGCGGTCCGATCCACTTGCAAAGGGGTGCTCGTCGAAGCCGATGCCCACTCGCAGACCGCTCATCGACTGCTCCACCTCTCTGCAATCGCGAGATCCTCGGGTGAGGTCAGCTTGAGATTGTGATACTCACCTGGGACGACGGCGACACTCAAGCCGAGAGCCTCGAGGAGGCCGGCATCATCGGTCGCCTCCGAGTCCTCGGCATGCGCACGCCGCAGCGCCTCGGCACGGAAGGCTTGCGGCGTCTGCACTGCCACGAGCTCGCTCCTGTCGAGCGTCTCGACGACGTGCCCGTGACGCACGCGCTTGACGGTGTCCGCGAGGGCGATGCCGGGAATTGCGCCGTCCGCGCCGGCTACGACCGCCTCGACCACGGCGCGAAACAGCTCACGTGAGGCGAGCGGGCGGGCGGCGTCGTGGACCACGACCACATCCGCGTTCTCCGGCACCGCGGCCAGTCCCCTGCGCACAGATGCGGCCCGGGTCGGGCCCCCGGCCATGACCCGGTCGGCTCCCTTGCCTATTCCCGGGCTTTTGACGAATGACTCGGGCACGACCGCCACGACGCCACGAGCCACCGAGCGCGACGCTTCGAGACTCCATTCGATGACCGGCCGACCACCGAGAAAGGCGAACTGCTTGGGCCGACCGAAGCGGCGCCCCTCGCCGGCGGCGACGACGATCGCCCAGATCTCGACGCTCACGCGCCGGTCGCGGCCCTGCGCTATGGCAGAGCGGCGTTGAGGCGCTCCTCCGCCTCGGCCTCGCTGACGCCGATCGCGAAAGTCAGCTCGGAAACGAGGATCTGTCGTGCTCGGGTGAGCATCCGCTTCTCGCCGGCGGAGAGGCCACGATCCTTGTCGCGGATCGAGAGGTTCCGAACGACTTCTGCGACCTGGTAGATGTCGCCGGACTTGAGCTTTTCGACGTGGTTCTTGTAGCGACGGGACCAGTTCGTTGGCATCCGCGCCTCCTTCTTGCCGAGGACCGCGAACACCTCCTCCACTTCCTCGTCGTTGATGACCTCGCGCAGCCCGACCTCCGCGGTGTTGTCGGACGGCACCATGAGGGTGAGATCGCCGTAGGCGAGCCGGAGTACGAGGTACTCACGCTTCTCGCCAAATGCCTCTCGAATCTCTCGCCGCTCTACAACAGCGGCACCGTGATGGGGATAGACGACTTTGTCCCCGACATCAAACAATGGAGCTCCTCACGAAACAAGGGAGGGTGGAGTCCTCTCCAGGGTACGGACGTCGCGGCCGCCGCTCAACTCGGGACCGCCACCCGACCCGGTCCTCGAACCAGATCTGGCGGCAGGAACCAAGCCGAGCAACAGCCGGACTGCCTCAAGAAGGGTACCTGCTCGAAGCAGCTCCAATGCCACCGGCCCCTCCGGGGAGGACTGGGGCACCACGGCGCGGCGAAATCCAAGCCTTGCCGCCTCGGCCAAACGCCGCTCTGTGGCCGGCACCTGGCGTATCTCGCCGGCCAGGCCGACCTCTCCGAGAGCAACCACGTCTTCCCCGATGGCAATGCCCGTCACGGCCGACACCAAGGCCAGGGCGACGCCAAGGTCGGCCGCTGGCTCGTTCACGCGAAGACCGCCAACGGTCGAGACGAACACGTCCGAGGCGGCGACAGCCACGTGACACCTTCTCTCGAGCACGGCAAGGAGAAGGGCGAGCCTGCCACCGACGACGCCCTGTGCGACCCGCCTTGGGGCTCCGGACATCGGCGGCCCGACCAGGCCCTGGATTTCGATGATGAGCGGCCTGCGGCCTTCGAGCACGGGCACAGCGATGCTGCCGGGCACGCCCCGGCGGCGGTCCCCGAGCAGCAGGGCGCTCGGGTCGACGAGTCCTCGAAGCCCTGCCTCGGTCATCTCGAAGAGCCCGATCTCGCCCGTCGGCCCGTAACGGTGTTTCGACGCCGAGAGCAGGCGCAAGGAGTGATGGCGGTCGCCTTCGAACGACAGCACCGTGTCGACAAGGTGCTCGAGCGTGCGCGGCCCGGCAAGCCCACCGTCCTTGGTGACGTGGCCGACGAGCACTGTCGCGACACCCAGCGTCTTCGCGTAGCGCACCAGCCGGCCCGCACACTCGCGCACCTGGCTGGGCGACCCGGCCTGGGACGTACACGCCCGGTCAGACACGGCCTGGATCGAGTCGACCACGAGGATCGACGGCTCGAGCTGTCCGGCCGCGCTGATCACGGCGTCGAGGTCGGTGGTCGCCAACACGTAGCAACCGTCGACGGCGGCCTCGAGACGCCCGGCCCTGCGCCTCACCTGCTCGCCGGACTCCTCCGCCGCGATGAGGAGCGACGTCCTGCCCTGGCCGGCCGCGCTCGCGAGTGCCTGCAGCACCAGCGTGGACTTGCCGACTCCGGGCTCGCCGCCGAGCACCGTCACCGAGCCGGCGACCAAGCCGCCCCCGAGAACCCGGTCGAGCTCCCCGATGCCGGTCGCCACGGCAACGGCGCCGTCCGGGCTGATGGTCTGCAACGGCAAGGGCGTCGCGCTCGGGCCGCAGACGGACGGCCGCGACAAGCTCGTGAGGCTTCTCGAGCCCTCCCCGAGTGGGATCGGTGGCACGATCTCCTCGACGAGGGTGTTCCACTCACCGCAAGCCTGGCAGCGGCCCGACCAGCGGGCAGCCACGTGCCCGCAGGCCTGGCAACGGTGCAACGACTTTGGACGCGTCATACTTCGACGCTACGAGCCGGGTGTCACACTCACGGGGCACTCGGTACTTGTCCACGCTCCTGAGACACCGGAGACTCATAAGCCGACAGTGACCAAAGGCAACTCCTCGGGTCGGTTGATCCATGCTGCCTCAGGCAGCTGCGGTGCGCTCGGCGGCTTC
>Ga0187872_10000170_pt1 | contig 80364 bp, 43 predicted proteins | sample June2016WEW_16_4_FD_132973 | JGI IMG/M metagenome (GOLD analysis project Ga0187872, IMG submission 132973) | Peatland microbial communities from SPRUCE experiment site at the Marcell Experimental Forest, Minnesota, USA - June2016WEW_16_40 | ecosystem: Environmental > Terrestrial > Soil >... | reverse complement strand
GATCATGCTGGTGATGGGGCCTTCGACGGCCCGGGCGATGACGTTGGCCTTGCTGGCGCCAGTGGCCAGCAGGAGGCAGCGGCGGCATTCGAGGATGGTGCCGACGCCCATCGTGATGGCGCGACGCGACCGGGGGCGTGAGGCGGATACGAGGCATCTTTCCTACGCATGGCGCGAGCATAGAGGGGCGCGCCGCTGGCGTCAATGCAGGCGTAGCGCAGGCGTAGCGCAGAAAAGTATGGTTTTGCGGCGGGCCGAGAGCCGCTGGTTGAAATGGCGAAGGGGTCAGGTTGGCGGGTCGGCGGCGGGGCCGGGCGGGCAGGTGCGGAAGGCGATGGGCAACCATTGCCACCGGGCTTCTGATACCAGTTTACTAAAATAATCGGTATGTTCCCCTGCCCATGAACCTCGGTTTGCCAGAGAGTTGCCGATGGTTCCCCCTCTCCCCTTCCGAAGGGGAGAGGGTCGGGGAGAGGGGTCCGTCTTTGCCTTGGGGTTCAGGGGCAGGGGTTCCCACTGATTCCTACCGAGTTCCATTGCGAAGTGGTATGAAAGGTGGCCTCCGGGCTGAAAAGCCAACAACGAAGACGCAAAGACACACAGAAAGAGAGGTTCTTGCCCTCTTGGACGGCGTTGCTGCCTGGGCGGGGCCGCCGGGAACGCGGTGGTGGGCCCGGAGCAGCACCGTAGTAATACCGTAGCCCCCCGCCTGGTTCAGGCATGTTTGAGGCATGTTTCACGCTTGTTTCAGGCTTGTTTCACCCATGTTTGAGGCATGTCTGACCCATGTTCGACCCATGTGTGACCCATGTTTGAAGCATGTTTGAGCCATGTTTCAGACCTGTTTGACCGATGTCTGACGCTTCGCAATTCTCTCTCTCGCCCTGCCCCCAAGCCAAGCGCCCGAGGCTCGCTCGCCCTACCGGCCTGCCCCCCGGGCCAGACATCCACGGCCCGCCCCCACTCGGTGCGGCGCAACCGCCGAGCGGCCCCCAAGTGTCGGAGGTTAATATACACACTTCGGAAGATTTGTCAAGCAGGGATTTGACCTGAAAAAGGGCAGTTAACGCAAAGACGCCCAGAGGCAAAGACGCAACCAAAGCCAAACCGATCTGAACGCAGAGAAAAATTACTCTCTGCGAACCTCTGCGGCTCTCTGCAACGCTACCCGAGAATCGCGCGCGTTGAGCAAGATTGCTTGTGTGCGCGGAAAAGCATACCCGGAGGCGAGTCCGTCCATCCTCAATCCTCCATCCTCTATCCTCGTTGGTTGCGTCTTTGCCCCTTTGCGCCTCTGCGTTAGCACCCCCGGTCCTTCTTCCGGCTTGCCTTGGCGGCTGGGCCGGGTCACTGTCGGCCCGAAGGGTAAACACGAATGAAGACGCTCATTGCCGACAAATTCTCCGAAGCGCACATCGCCCGCCTCAACCACCTGGGCTGCGAGGTTGCCTATAAGCCAGGGGCCAAGGCCGAGGACCTGCCTGGGCTGATCGCGCCGTTCAAGATTCTGGTGGTGCGCGGCAAACAAGTCACCGCCGAGACGCTCAAGGCCGCCGGCCAACTGGCGCTGGTGCTGCGGGCCGGGGCGGGCGTCAACACGATTGATGTGAAGACCGCCAGCGCCCGGGGGGTGTTCGTGAGCAATTGCCCGGGCAAGAACTCCATTGCCGTGGCGGAGCTGGTGTTTGCGTTGCTGCTGGCGATTGACCGCCGCATCCCGGAAAACACCGTCGCCTTGCGCGCCCACCAGTGGAACAAGAAGGAGTTCTCCAAGGCCGACGGCGTCTTCGGCAAGACCCTGGGGGTGATTGGCACCGGGCGGATCGGGCGGGAGGTGATCCGCCGCGCCCAGGCGTTCGGGCTGCGCACCATCGCCTGGTCGCGTTCACTCACGCCCGAGAAAGCGGCGGACCTCGGGGTCGAGCGGTGCGAGAGCGTGGACGACGTGTTCCGGCAGGCCGACATCGTGACGCTGCACCTGGCGCTCAAGCCGGACACGCGCAAGCTGGTCAACGCGGCCCGGCTGGCGCTGCTGAAGCCGAATGCCATCCTCATCAACACGGCCCGCGGCGAGGTGGTTGACCAGGCCGCGTTGCGCGCCGCGCTTCAGGGAGGCAAGCTGCGCGCGGGTCTGGACGTCTTCGACCCGGAGCCGGCGGAGGCGACGGCGGATTTCAACGACCCGATCCTCGACTTGCTCAACCTGTGGGGCACGCACCACATCGGCGCCTCGACCGAACAGGCGCAGGAAGCGATCGCCGAAGAGGCCATTCGCATCATCCAAACCTTCGTTAAGACGGGCGTGGTGTTGAATTGCGTCAACCTGGCGACGCGCACGCCGGCCAAGTGGCAGGTCGTCGTCCGCCATTACGACCGGGTGGGCGTGCTGGCGTTCGTGATGGACCAGATCCGCCGAGCCGGGATCAACATCGAGGAGGTGCAGAACGTGATTTTTGAGGGCGCGGCGGCGGCCAGTTGCCGCATCCAGCTTGATGCCGAGCCGGGCGCCGATCTGCTGGCCGGGATCAAAGCGGGGAACGGGGACATCCTCGGGCTGGAGGTGCTCCGGATTGGGGATTAGGTCGCGGCGCGGGCCGGCAATCACTTCCGGCAAAGCCGGAGGACAGAGCCGTTACGCTGCCTTATTGTCCCAGCGCCAGCAGCACGCCTTGACCGGCCACGAGCCAGAGGCCGTTCTTGGGGTCAAAGGCCGAGAGGGAGCCGTCCACCGCTGACACAATTTTGATGGCATTCCAAGGCTGCCTGGTTGCGAGCGTGAACTTCGCGGACCTTTCCAGGCTCAGGTTGACGATCATGACATAGGCATCCCCATTGCTGCGCCTGAATTCCCCGACCATGACCGGCGTCGGGCAGGTGACAGTTTCCACCAGCTTGCCGGGCAGCAGTGGCAGGTTATCCACCGGCGCCGGCGCGCTGAAGAAGACTCCGGTCGAGATCAGGCGGCTCATCACGGGAGCGAGGGCCGCTATCTGCGAGTTAATATCCCGGAGATAAATCCACGTGAGGGTTTTCCGGCCTGCGGGATCGATGGCGGTGTACTGGTAGCCCGGCCCGTAGTAATTGTACCAGGTGACGCCGCGATAGCCGGCCGCCAGGGTGGTGTAGGCCTGGAACTGAAGGTTGGCTGGGGACGGAATCGGCGCGGGCGGCCGGATTTGGTTGGCGCTCACGATGTGCAGGCAGGGGAGCTGGTGCTTCTGCGCAACGCGCCGGACTTCAAAGAGATTGTGATAGTAACTGGCCGCCTTGTCGGTGTTCTTGAGGTCATCCGAGTACTGCACGCTGTAGTTGTCGTAGCTGATCACCTGCGGGTTGACCTCCGCGACGAACCGCTCCAGGTATTCGGTGTAATTTGACGTGCCGAGCTGGGACCGGTCCGGCGCCCCGAGCGTCGCGTAATCCGGGAACAGGTTGATGTAAGCCAGCTTTCCCGGCGCGTGCTTCTTCACCGCCGCCACCGCCTGTCCCAAAGCGGGGAAATCCACGACCCCCGGCTCGTCCATGATGAAGTAGCCCTTGATCGCGGGACTCTTGCCCGCAGCCCGGATGATCTGCTTGATCCGGCGTTCGATTGCTTCGCCCGACATCTTTTTCCACTCCCGCTGGTACGAGGGGGAGGTCGTGTCGTCGTCGTCGGGCAGCACGATGGCGCCCAGGCGCAGTTTCTCACAACGCCGCAGGTCCCGGGGCTGGACGAAGCCCGCCATGTTGAAATTGCAGTCGGCGATGCTCTCGAGGCCGTTGGGCCGCTGCTCGACAAACGGCTTGCTCCAGCCATGATAGGGGTCCCACGGGAGGATGGGGAAGAAGTCCGGTTGGGTGATGTCGCCCAAGGCGAGCCGGCTTCCCGTCTCGCCAAAAGCGCAGGTGGCCAGGAGCAGGCTGAACCAACAGCAAAACCACCGCGCGCGCAGAAGAGGTCTTAAGGTTCGTCTCATAATCCCAAAGTGTGACTCGAAGTTCAGGGGGTCAGTTTCGTCGCCCTCCTCAAGGAAAGTCAAGTCCGCGGCCGGCTGGACCGGCACCGGTTCAAGCGAGAATCCTTATGCCCTGCGACTTGACGGCCACCAGGCCTACGTCATCTGGCCCGGGAATCTGGAGATTCCCGAGCTTACGCTCGAAGCTTGGGCGGAAGTGGAAGGCGGCGCGCTGCGCGGGGCGCCCCTCTTGAAGCATCCCCGGCTCGTTCCTGGGCGCTGCGAACCGCGACGGTTCGCGGTCCGCCGCCTCGCCCGGTTCATACAAATTGATGAGTTGCCGGAGGAGGAAAGAAGGTGTACTTTAATGGGCGTATGAATTTGCCGAAAGTTCAATCACGTCGGTAACCCAGTCGCCACTAGAACATAAAGACCTAAACCAAAGAAACAACCTGATATGAAATCACAAACAAATGCTCCATCCGTCCCCTCCCTGTCGGCCTTTGGCCGATGCATTCTTCCGGCCGCAGTGCTGGCCGTCGGCTTGCTCGCCGCCGCCTTCTCCGGCCAGGCAGCGACGCCAACCTATGGCTGGAACAATGCCAGCGGAGGCGAATACGGCTTCGGGGCCTACTGGACCGCCAGCAATGGCGGAGTATCGGGCAATGTGCCAGGCCAGTCGCCGAATTGGACGGACATAGCACAGATTGGCGTGAGCGGTACCCTCACCCCCGGCGCGGTTCTCTACGACCAATCGTCGTACGCTTACGGCGTCGGCAACCTGACGGTCGCCTCGGCGGCGAACAGCACGGCCTCATTCACCATGAGCCAAGGCTCGCTCGGAATAACCAACAGTGCCTCGAACTCTCTCCTCCTGGGCAATGGCAACCCCAGCACAGCCACCTTCACCATGAACAACGGCACACTCACCTGCCTGAGAAACGCCTCCACCTTCTACCAGGATTTCCTCATCCTGGGCAACGCGGCCAATTCCAGCGGCACCTTCACACTGAACAACGGCACAGCGAATATGCTTTGCGGCGTCGAAATGGGCGTGGGCGTTGGCACCACCGGCACCTTGAACATTACCGGCGGCACTTTCATAGACAACGGCTGGTTCGGTCTCGCCCGCGGCAACGGCACCACACCATATAGTGGCTCGGCCATCTTCAATCTGACCGGCGGCACGGTCTATCTGCTGCGCAACCCCGGCACCGTAGGCGGCACCGAAGGCATCTCTTTCTGCCAAGCCGGCACCAACGGCGTGGTCAATATCAGCGGGGGCACTATCTACTTGTACCGGATCGGATTTGCCGCCCCGGGCACCGGTGCGCACAACGACACCGAAACGCTCAATGTCTCGGCCGGCGATATCTACCTTGGCAGCGCGGGCATCGTCAACGGCGGCCAGGGTGGCACCAAGGTCATTACCGTCAATTTGTCCGGGGGCACCTTCCACACGGCCAACATGGGGGCAAATACCGGCGGCACGCAAGGCACCAACTCCATCGGGACCGGCGCGAACGCCGGCGCCAACTGGGCCTGGAGCGCTGCGATCCCGGCTAACCTGACCAACAGCCCTGCCCCCGGCTACATCACCTTCGCGCCGGAGGCCACGCGCACCATTACCCTGAGCAACGTGCTTTCAGGTACGGGCGGCCTCGCGCTGAACAACGGGGTGAACGGGTCGGGCGCGCTCGATATTGAAAACAACGAGACCTATACCGGCACCACCACGCTCAACGGCGGCACGTTAATGGGCAATGGGCAAATCCAGGGCAGCGTCATCGCCAATGCCGGCGCGATCATCGCTCCGGGCGGGGCGAACACCCCGGGCACTCTGACTCTGGCCACCTCGGCCCAAAGCCTGACCTTGAACGCCAACAGCACCAACATCATCCGGCTCTCCAGCGATCCCACGCAAATCGGCAACAATATCAACGACCTCCTGGCGGATGGCGGGTCGCTGACGCTTCCCTCCTTGGGGCAGACCTACATCAAGATTGTGCCCATCGCGCCCCTCAGCGTTTCCTCCGGCTACACGGTGATGCAATACGGGGGGACCTCGCTGGCCATGTCGGACGCCGCGAAGTTCAAGATTGTGTCTGACAATCAGCGCTACAGCTTCAACATGGAGGACCCGAGCATGACCTATCCGTCCATTAAGGTGGATGTGAGCGGCAACTCGGGCACCCTCGTCTGGAAAGGCGGCTTCAGCCCGAACCCGAATACGTGGGATCATACCACCACCAATTGGTATAACACCGCCTCCAGCAAACAGGACGTCATGTATAACGGCGATGCTGTGATATTCGACGACACGGCCTCCGTCCACGCGGTCACGGTGTCGAACAGCGAATCGCCCCTCACGATGACTATGTCCAACAGCCTGGCTGGGGGAGCCTTCACCTTCTCGGGCGCCGGCCCGCTGGGCGGCATCCTGGACATGGAAGGCACCGGCGCCCTCATTCTGACCATGACCAATGTTCCCACCTTCTCCTACGTTACCAATGACGACGGCACCCTGGTCCTGGAATTCGCCAACGGGGCCGTCAATACGATTAGCTCGACCATTCTCGATAATGGCGCGGGCTTGGGAACCATCGTCCAGGGGGGCACGAATACCCTTTTGCTGAATGCCAACAATTCCGCCTTCTACGGCACGCTGGGGGTCACCAATGGCATTCTGCAATATGCCGCTGAAACCGCCCTTGGGGCTGACACCTTGCCGCTGTACGCCACCAATGGTGGCTCGCTGGACGTGAGGAACGTTCCGATCTTGTCGAAGAGCATTGTTATCTCCGGCAATGGCTATAACGGGCAGGCGGCGCTGATGAGCAGTTCGGGCAGTATCGCCAACGAGGGCGTTCACTATCTGACGCTCACCAACGACGCCTCCATTGGCGCGGCCAGCCGCTTCGACATTTACGGAGGCGGCGCGGGCGGCAAGTTGACCGGGAACGGCTACAAGCTGACGGAGCTAGGCCCGGGCACGCACATCATCAACGCCATCGGGGATACCGGCTTGGGTAACATCCACATTGTCGCCGGGCGCCTGGGCTTCCAGGGATCTACCTCCCTGGGCGATCCCACCAAGACGCTTACGGTGGAGTCCAACGCCACGCTGACGCTCTACGCGGCGGTCAACCCGGTCAACGGCAGCGGCTACGAGGACAAAGTGCTGGTCCTCAACGGCAGCGCCACAGTTGATTCCGCCGGGGCGGCCAACAACTTCCAGGGCGCCGTCACCCTGAACGGCACCAATAACTTCGGCCTGCGCTCCTCCCTGTCACTCTGGGGCCCGGTCGGCGGCGCCGGCAGCATGGTGGTAAGCACCAATGACTCGGTGGGCAGCGGAAGCGGGGTGACGCTTTACCTGGAGGGCACCAATACCTACACCGGCGTCACTATCATTAACCCGGATGCCGAGGTAAGCCTGGGCGCCAATGCTGTTTTAGGCCCCAGCCCACTCATCGTGCTCAACGCCGGCAGCACGCTGGATGTCTCCGCGCAGTCTTCTTTCAGTTTTGGCAACGGTCAGGAAGTCATTGGCATCGGCACGGTTCTCGGCCAGACCATCAACTTCGGCAGCGGTTCCACGCTGTCCGTCGGTCTCTCCTCGGCCGCAACCTCCACCCTGGCGGTGAACAACGCCTATCTCGTCTTCCAGGCCGGCAGCACCAACATCGTCAAGGTCAATCCGGGCACCGTTACCAGCGACCTCGTCACCGGCCTGTACAGCGTCACTTACGGCGGCACGCTGGTCGTGACCAAGATCGGCGCCGGGTCGTTCGCCGCCGGCAACTCGTTCCAGCTCTTCAGTGCCACGACCTACAACCCCAGCTCGTTTGCGGCCCTGGTCCTGCCGAATCCCGGCCCGGGGCTGGCCTGGGACACCAGCCACCTGACGGACGATGGCAGTATCCGGATCATCGCGCGGCCGCAGATCACCGGCGCCGACCGATTGGGTGACGGCAATATCGAGCTGACCTTCACCGCTGACGCCAGCAGCACCTCCTACATCCTTTGGGCGACCACGAACGTCGCTCTGCCGCTGGCGAGTTGGACTCAGCTTAGTTCGGGCACGATCACCTCCAGTCCGCTAACGATCCAGGACCTGACCGCCACGAATTATCCGCAACGGTTTTACACCATTTCTGTGCCTTGAAGATTGGGTTCCGGGGGCCATCGGGGTGGGCCGTGGCGGGCGTCACCCCGGCCTCGCCCCCGAGATGAGAGTTTGCTGGCGCGAGTTTGCTTGCGCTGGATGCTCAAAGCCGCCATCGCCAGCGGCGTCAACCCTGTCGAGGCTTTTGCTAATTCGCCGCCCCGGTGGATGACCGTCAGCGGCAGCGCCACCGGGTCAGTCGCCAACACCAACAACCTGCAGGTGACGTTTGAGGACACGTTTGCAGTTTATTTGGCGACGGTGATGAGCAACGTCACGGTGCTGGATGGGGTGCCTTTCGAGTTCGCGACGCCGATGAACGAGCCGAGGGCGCGCAATTCGGTGCTTGCAAGCGTGCGGATTTGCTCTAAAAGAACTCCAATGCTTGGCAGCAATTCGTTTCATGTCTTCCAGGGGCTGGCTCTCGGTTTCAGTCTGCTCTTTGTTAGCGCCGCCGTCCAGAGCGGCGCGGCGGAGCGCAGCGTCCCTTCGGATCTGCGGTCGCAGATCGATTCGGCCATTGCCCTGGTTAAGCCGGCCCTGGTGCGGATTCGCGTCGTGTCCACCGACTACAGCGACGGGCGCGAAGTCAAAATGCAGGAGGTCGGCAGCGGGGCGATCATCACCCGGGACGGATACCTGATCACCAACCACCATGTCGCCGGCCACGCCGCCCGCATCTTCTGCACTCTGTGGAACCGCGAGGAAATCGAGGCCGAACTGGTGGGCACCGACCCGCTCACGGATATTTCGGTCCTTAAACTCAAACCGGAAGAGCCGGTCGAGTTCAAGCCCGCCGAGTTTGGGGATTCGTCGAAGGCACAGGTGGGCGAGCACGTGCTGGCGATGGGCAGCCCCATGGCCCTCTCCCAATCGGTGACGCTCGGCATCATCAGCAACACCGAGATGACCATGCCGCGGTTCTGGGGTTCGACCCGGCGCTTCCGATTGGACGGCGAGGACGTCGGCTCGCTGGTTCGTTGGATCGGTCACGACGCCGCGATCTACGGCGGGAATTCCGGGGGGCCGCTGGTGGACCTGAGTGGCAAAATCATTGGCATCAATGAAATCAGTTATGGCCTGGGCGGCGCCATCCCCGGCAACCTCGCCCAAAGCGTGGCCAAAGAAATCATGGCCAAAGGCCGCGTCCAGCGGAGCTGGCTCGGCCTGGACGCGCAACCGCTCTTCAAGCGCTCCCGGGACAAGCATGGGGTGCTGATCAGCGGCGTGATCGAGAATTCTCCGGCGGACAAAGCGGGATTCAAACCCGGCGACCTGCTCCTGCGCCTGGGCGACACAGCGAGCGACGTCCGCTTCGAGGAACAAATGCCGGACTTCATGTGGCGGCTGGCCAGCCTGGCCATCGGCCGGGAGGTCACCGCGGTCGTCAACCGCGACGGAAAGGAAATCTCGCTCCATCCGGTGCCAGTCGAGCGCGAGGAGATTTTTCCCCGGCAGCAGGAGCTCAAGGCGTGGGGGCTGACCGTGCGAGACTTTTCGAGCCTGCTGGCTGAAGAAATGAAACGGCCCACCCTGGCGGGGGTGCTGGTGACCTCCGTTCGCCCGGGAGGTCCCGCCGGCAGCGCCAAACCCGCCCTGCAGCCCAAGGACGTGATCGTCGAGGTCAACCACCAACCGGTGAAGAACACGCAGGATTTGATTGCCCTGAGCCGCAAACTGACCGAAGGCCGGACGCAGCTTGTCCCGGCCATGGCGACGTTTGAGCGCAAGGCGGCGCGCTACCTCGCGGTGGTGAGGATCGGCCTCGAGGAACTCAAGGACCCCGGGCTGGAGGTTACCAAAGCCTGGCTGCCGGTCGAGACGCAGGTCATCAGCCGCGAGATCGCCAAACAACTCGGCCAGCCCGCGCTGAAAGGCTTTTACATCACGCGCGTCTATCCCGGCACCACCGCCGAGAGGGCGGGTCTCAAACCGGGTGACTTCATCACCGCAGTGGACGGCGGCAAGCTGTCTGCCTCCGACTCCGAATACGAGGACGAACTCTCCGCCCTGATCCGGCAATACGACATCGGCAAGACGGTGGAATTGACCATCCTCCGCGATAAGGCGGAGCTCAAGATTCCGGTCGAACTCGCCCGCTCGCCGCGCCTCCAGCGCGAGATGAGGAAGTACCGCAGCGACGAGTTTGAATTCACGGCGCGCGAGGTGTCGTTCTTCGACAAGGTCGAGGAGCAATGGGGCAGCGAGCAGCGAGGCGTGCTGGTGGAAAGCGTCAAAGCCGGCAGTTGGGCGGAACTCGGTTCGCTCTCGGCCGGCGACCTGATCCTGGAAGTGGCCGGCCGGCCGGTGGGCAATATGGACTCTCTGCGGCACGAGCTGGAACGGGTCGCAGCCGACAAGGAGAAAGTCGTGGTAATCAAGGTGCTGCGCGGCATTCATACCTGCTATCTGGAAATCGAGCCGAACTGGAAGAACTAACCTTCAAGCAAAGGACTTTTATGCGTTACCCAGCACACTTTATCCTTGTCGTTCTTGTGCTCGCGCTGGCGTCCTGCGCCGCGCCGCGCCGCGCCGATGAACTTGCCGTGAAAGGCCGCGACATCTTCAACAAGAACCAGCATGCGGTCGTCACGGTCCAGGTCGTTCTGAAGATGTCCTACTCCGGCACCGCCAGGTCGAGCGAGACCCGGCAGGACCTCACCGGCACGGTGGTCGATCCCTCCGGCCTGACCGTGCTCGCCCTCTCGGCCTGTGATCCCAGCGAGATGTACCAACGCATGATGGCCGAGCAATCTTCCCAATACAAGCTGGAGACGGAGGTCACCGACTTGAAGATTCTGCTGGCCGACGGCACCGAACTGCCGGCGGAGATTGTGTTGCGGGACAAGGACCTGGACCTGGCGTTCATCCGGCCCAAGAGCAAGCCCGCCAGCCCGATGGCCGCGGTTGATTTAAGCAAATCCGCGCCCGCCCAGTTGCTCGACGAGGTCATCACCCTCAACCGCCTCAACAGCGCCGCGGGCCGCGCTTACGCCGCCTCGGTCGAGCGCGTCAGCGGCGTCATTCAGAAACCCCGGACCTTCTACATCCCCGACAGCACCATGACCGCCACGACGCTCGGCTCGCCCGCATTTTCACTCGACGGGAAGGTCGTCGGCGTGGTCGTCATGCGCGCCGTCAACGCGAAAGGCGGCGGGAACCGCAACTATCGCGACAGCATGACCTCGATTATCCTTCCTGCCGAAGACATCCTGAAGGCCGTCAGGCAAGCCCCCGAAGCCAAGGGCGACCAGGAGAAAAAGGAAGAACCGAAAGACACCAAGGAGGAAAAATAGGCGGCGGCCCGAGTCGAGAGTCGCCAGAGGCCGGCGCAGCAGACGCCGCCGCTGCGTGCGCTTTACCGATCAAGCGCAGTGAAGAAGCGCTGCCAGCGCGGGAACCAGTAGTTCTCGCGGTCGAAAGACAAGGCCACCGCGGTTGCCTGCCCCACAATGCGATTCCGCTCAACCGGCCCGAAATAGCGGGAGTCGAAGCTGTTGTCGCGATTGTCCCCCATCATGAAATAATGCCCGGCCGGCACATGATAGGGGCCAAAATTCCTCAGCGCGGGCGCTGCCGGAATCGCCGCGACGGCATGAGGCTGGCCCGCGAGCCGTTCGACGGCAAAGACCTGGCTGGCGCGGTCTGCCACCGCCAGGTCGCGCAGCCGCCCTTCCGCGATAGGTTGGTATTCGACCGGCTGACCGTTGAGCACCAGACCGTCGTTGCGCAGTTCAACCGTGTCGCCCGGCAGGCCCACCACTCGCTTCACCAGGCGCGTGCCGTCGCGGGGCGAGAAGAAGACCACGATGTCGCCCCGCCGCGGATTGCTCCACTGGGCGATGTGGCAGGTCGTGAACGGCACTTTAAGGTCGTAAGCGAGCTTATTGACGAACACGCGGTCGCCTTCAAGGATGGTTGGCTTCATCGAGCCGGTGGGCACATCGCTCCAATCGGCAAGCGAGGAGCGGATCGAGAAGATGACCAACCCCAATACGAGCCACCAACGGATTTCCTTGCGCCACCAGTAGCGCGCGCGGGAGCGGAGAGTCGCAGCGTTCACGAAGCCTTTGACCCAGCCCCTCGTGGGCTGTTCAAAGGGGATTGCGGGTCGTGTCGCCAGGCAACTCGTGGCGGAGGAATGAGCAGTCGGCGATGGCTTGCCGAAAAAACAACGCCCGCTTGGTATTTCCACCCGGCGGGCGTGCAGGCAAAAAAACGAGGCCCGGCGGTTACTTCCGGCCGGCGGCCATCTCTTCGCGATGAACCTTGTGCGGCAGGACCAGGTTGCCGTTGGTCCCGGCGGTGTCCTCTTCGGGAATGCGCATGGCGTAGAACGAGCGATAGACGAAAATCAGCGCCACCACAAAGAAGACCGCGCCAATGCCAGTCTTGAGCCCCTGGCTCTTCATGGTCACCGCGATCTCGGTGGCGAGCAGGCCGAACAGCGTCGTGAACTTGATCACCGGGTTCATTGCCACTGAGGAGGTGTCCTTGAACGGATCGCCCACGGTGTCGCCCACGACGGTGGCCGCGTGCAACTCCGTGCCCTTCTGGCGGAGATCGACCTCGACGATCTTCTTGGCGTTGTCCCAGGCGCCGCCGGCGTTGGCCATGAAGATGGCCTGGAACAGCCCGAAGAAGGCGATGGCGATCAGGTAGCCAATGAAGAAATACGGGTTGAAGAAGGACAGCGCCAGCGCAAAGCAGAAGATCACGATGAAGATGTTCCACATGCCCTTCTGCGCATAGACGGTGCAGATGCGCACCACTTCCTTGCTGTCGGCGACGGAGGCCTTCGAGGCATCCAGCTTGATGTGCTCCTTGATATAGACCACCGCGCGATACGCGCCGGTGACCACCGCCTGGCAGGAAGCGCCCGTAAACCAGTAAATAACCGCCCCGCCCATCAGCAACCCCAGGATCACCTGCGGCTGCACGAGGCTCAACTTGGGAATCACATCGCCGAACAGGTTTTCGAGCAGGATGATGATGCCGAACACCATCGTGGTCGCCCCCACGACCGCCGTGCCAATGAGCACCGGCTTGGCGGTGGCCTTGAAGGTGTTGCCGGCCCCGTCGCCCTTCTCAAGCTGATACTTGGCATTCTCGAAGTCCGCGTCGAAGCCAAAGTCCCGCTTAATGTCCTGCTTGACGGTCTTGATGCTCTCAATCTGGCTCAACTCATAGACCGATTGCGCGTTGTCGGTGACCGGTCCGTAGCTGTCCACCGCGATGGTCACCGGCCCCATGCCCAAAAAGCCGAACGCCACCAGCCCGAAGGCGAAGATCGGCGCCGCGAACTTGAACTTCTCGGGCATGATGCTGAGCACGCCGGGGAATTGCGAGAAGTAGTAGGCCACGAACATGAGGAACAGAATCACCAGCCCCATCCAGAACGCGGAGAAGTTGCCGGCCACGAAGCCCGACAGGATGTTCAACGAGGCGCCGCCGTGCTTCGAGCAGTTCGTAATCTCGCGGACGTGCCGTGAACTGGTGCTGACGAAAATCTTGGTGAACTCCGGGATCAACGCCCCCGCCACGGTGCCGCAGGAGATGATGACCGAAAGCCCCCACCACAAATCGGGATCCAGGCCGGTCTGCTCCGCCAATAGCAGATAACTGGCCGCAAAGGTGATGAGGATCGAGACTCCTGAGGTGATCCACACCAGGTGCGTGAGCGGCGCTTCAAAGTCGAAGTCCTTCTGGTGGCTGTATTTCGCCTGGCTGATCGCTTGATTCAGGAAATAGGAAACCAGCGAGGTCACGATCATCAGCGCGCGCATCGTGAACAGCCAGATGATCAGCGTCGCGCAAAGGCCCTGGTTGGCCGCCAGCGCCAGCGCCATAAACGAGATCAGCGCCACCCCCGTCACCCCGTAGGTCTCGAACCCGTCCGCCGTCGGGCCGACCGAATCGCCCGCATTGTCGCCCGTGCAATCCGCGATCACGCCGGGGTTCTTCGGGTCGTCTTCCGGCAGCTTGAAGATAATCTTCATCAGGTCGGAGCCGATGTCGGCGATCTTGGTAAAGATGCCGCCGCAGATGCGCAACGCGCTGGCGCCCAGCGATTCGCCAATGGCAAACCCGATGAAGCAGGGGCCGACCAGCTCGCGCGGCAGAAACACAAGAATGCAAATCATGAAGAACAACTCGACGCAGACCAGCAGCAGGCCGACGCTCATGCCGGAGCGCAGCGGGATGCCGAGCGTCGCCAGCGGGTTGCCCTTGAGCGCCGAAAACGAAGTGCGCGAGTTGGAGACGGTGTTGATGCGGATGCCAAACCACGCCACGCCGTAGGAGCCGAGGATGCCCAGGATCGAGCAGAGCAGGATGACCACCACATTGCCGAAGCTCTCGCCCTGCAATCCCATGAAGTAATACACGATGCAGGCGGCGATCAGCACCCACAGGATGACCAGGAATTTGCCCTGCTGGAATAGGTAGGTCTTGCAGGTCTCCCAGATAATATTGGAGACGTTGCCCATTGATTCATGCACCGGCAGGGCCTTGGTCTGCTTGTATTGGACCCAGCCGAAGATCGCGCCGATCGCGCACATCCCAATGCCGAAATACATCAGCGCCAGGCCGCTGACCCCCCCCAGGCCGTCAAATTTGACCTGCCTCAGGTCGGGGATGTGGATGTCCGCCTCACCGGCATAGACGCCCGTGGACGCCAGAAACGTGACGAACAGGAGCACGATCCAGAACCAGTATTTGTCATTTCTCATAAATTTAAGCCGGGGAATATGACACAAAAAGACAGGGGGATGCCAACACTTTTTTGCGGCCAGGCGCCCGGGCGAGACGCCTGCGCCACTTTCTTTGTCAATGGCAGGTGACTTCCGCCTTGCACCCATTCGCCCTTTGCCCATTCTTTACGCGATGGCTGAACACAAGATCTCAGAGGTGCTGGCGAAGCCCGATGCCGCGTTGGAGATGACGCTGCGCCCCTCCCTGTTCTCTGAATTCACCGGCCAGCTCAAGGTCAAGGAGCGCCTCGAAATCACCGTGGCCGCGGCCAAACAGCGGCAGGAAGCCATTGACCACATCCTGTTTAGCGGCCCGCCCGGCCTCGGCAAAACCACCCTCGCCCACATTCTCGCCAAGGCCATGGGCGCCAACCTCAAAAGCACCAGCGGCCCTATCATCGAAAAAGCCGGCGACCTCGCCGGCCTGTTGACCAACCTCGAGGCGGGCGACGTCCTGTTCATTGACGAAATCCACCGCCTGCAGAAAACCATCGAGGAGTACCTCTATCCGGCGATGGAGGACTTCAAGCTGGACATTATCATTGACCAGGGGCCGAACGCCCGCAGCGTCCGGCTTAATTTGCCCCGCTTTACGCTCATTGGGGCGACGACCCGCAGCGGCCTGCTCACCGCGCCGCTGCTCACCCGCTTTCCCATTCGCGAGCGGCTCGACTATTACCAGGCCGACGAACTTCAGCAAATCGTCGTCCGCTCCGCCCGGCTGTTAAACGTCGAAACTGAGGAAAAGGGCGCGCGGGAAATCGCCCGCCGCAGCCGCGGCACCCCGCGGATTGCCAATAACCTGCTTCGCCGCGTGCGCGATTACGCCCAAGTGCGGCACGAAGGCCGCATCACGGCGGACGTCGCCGACAAGGCCCTGGCCATGCTCGAAATAGACGAGAATGGCCTCGACGAAATGGACAAGCGCATCCTGGAAACCGTGATCGTGAAGTTCGGCGGCGGCCCGGTCGGCCTTGGCTCGATGGCGGTTGCCGTCGGCGAGGAACCCGACACCCTGGAAGAAGTTTATGAGCCTTACCTCATCATGGAAGGCTACCTCAAACGCACGCCCCAGGGGCGCGTCGCCACCGAGTTGAGCTACAAGAAACTCGGGTTGAAACCAGGGGGCGAGAAGCAAGCGGGGCTGTTCTAGGCACGCGTTGACGCCAGGCTCAAATAAAGGAACGGAACCGCACGGCGCTAACTGCGTGCCGGGCACACTGGCGAACTTCGGGCCGCCAGTTTCGGGTTGCGGTCCTTCGGCGCTCTTAAGGCTTCCTCGATAGCCAACAACTCCTGCGGGTTGTTGAACGCCATCAGGTCACGCGCATCCTGGATTTCACAGCCCGCCACCCGCGCGGGCTTCTTGCGGTTGGCCAGGATCCCGAACACGTCGGTCAGGTGCTTCTCCTGACTGGCGCGCACCGACTTGAGCCGGCTGAGCGCGTCGTACAACACCGGCGCGCGAAAGAGATACGTGGACAAGTTCATCTGGTCGAAGCGCTCGAGCATCCGGCTGGCCGGAACCATTTCCTCTCCAACCTTCAGGCAACCCTGCCGCTCCTCCCGCGTAAACCGCCCCTCAAACTCCTCCCGTGTCAACTTCTCCCCGGAGCTGGATGAGGGAGAACTGCCTTCAACCTTCGACTTTAGACTTTGGACTTTGGACTTTGGACTGTCCCCGACTGCGGGAAGTCCCCATATCTCGCCGACCAACGCCCGCGCCGTTTTCTCACCGCATTGTTCCACCAGGATGGCCTCGACTGTCGCGCGACGGAGAATCTCCTGCTTGCGAAAGGCTCCGTTGACTTGAGCCAGGGCCGCCAGGCGCCGCCGTTCCGCTTCTTCCAGGATGCCCACAATGTTGCCCCGCGGGGACTTGAGCAAAATGCCGGCGCTGGAGTTCGGCGGCCGCTTCGCCGTGGCCAGGGTCACATCCGCGCCACTCTGCTCGTGCGCCGCCAAGAGTTGCCGGATGACCTTGGGCTCGATGACCTTGTCACCCGCCACCACGAGCACGTTGCCGTCGAAGCGCATGCGTTCGAGGAGCTCCGCCCCTTTGCGCGCGGCGTCGCCAGTGCCCAGCGGCTTGTCCTGGAAGGCGTAGGGCGTGCCGGGAAAGCGCCGGTTGACGGTCGCCATGGCGCTCTCCGCCATGCTGCCCACCACGACCACATTGAGCATGGCGCCGCAGAGATTGTAGGTTTCCAGCGCCCGAATGATGACCGGGACGCCCAGCACTTCGAAGCAGACCTTGTGCTTGTCGCTGGTCCCCATCCGGGTCCCTTTGCCGCCAGCCAGAATAATGGTGACGAATGGCCTTTTCACAATCGCCTAAGCGAGTTGCGCGTCGGCCCGGCGCATGATGTCATCCAGCTTGCCGACCACGTCTCCCGGCAACGGCTGTTTTAAGGGTGACGCGAGGATGGCTTGCACTTTCTTCCTCGCCTTGGCGTACATGTCCGGCTGCCCCAGTTTCAGCCACTCTTCATACGTGCTCCGTTCCACCAACTGGGGATGGAAGAACTGGGGGCTGCGGCAAGCCGCCACAGTGTTGGCTTCCATCAGAAAATGCCCGCCCGGACCGAGCCGGGTGACATCGCCGAAAAAGTCCTGCGCGTCGCTCACCTCGATGCCGTCCTTGAGCCGCTTGCATAAGCAGGCCAGTTCGTGGTCCACCAGGATTTGCTCCTGGACCAGAAGCTGGCTGGTCGCCATCTCGCCAATGCCATTGATCACATCCACGCCCGCCAGCACCAGAGGCAGGGTGGTGATCATCTTTTCCAGCAAGGCCTGCGCCCCCGGCTCCTGGGCGTCAGTGAGGCAGCCGGCTTGCGTATTGGGCAGGCCGTAAAAGCGGGCCATCTCGCCCAAGGCGGTGTTGATCAAGACCGATTCCGAGGCCGCTTGCACGAAGCCGCCGGTGCGGAAATTCGTCACCCCAGCCGCGCTGCCGTAGATGATCGGCGTCCCGGGACTGGCCATTTGAAACAGCACCAGTGCCGATAGGCTCTCGGCATTCGCCACCGCGATGTCCGAGTAAAGGCTGGCCGGGCCGGTCGAGCCGCAAGCCGGCATGGGATAGGGCAGAATTGGCACCTGAAACTGCGCCAGCTCCAGGCAGGCGTCGCACATGTCGAGGTCGTGCGTCAGCGGCGGGATCGTGCAATAGCAGACGGAGAAAATCTTCCGCTGCCGGATGGCCGCTTCGCTCCCCAGGATGGCCGCCAATCCCTCGATCAAGAAGGGCACATGGGCGGGGTGGTGCACCTCGTGCTGGATATGCTTCGACGAATACATGAACGAGAGCAGCGCGGTCCGGATGTCGCTGGAGTGCTCGGGAATGTCGTGCAGCACCACGTTCGGCCACACGACGGTTCCGAGCGGGAGTTCCTCGAAGAGGTGCAGGCTGGCGATCAAATCCTTCGTCAGCGCATAGCGCCGTTCGTGTGTCTCGAAGTCCACGGCAAAGGTGGCGGCGCCATCCAGTGTGTAGGCGGTGAAGGGCGAAGGCAGGGCGAAGTCAAACGCGGCCTGGCGCGCGCCCAGGGTGAACGATTTCGGCGCGGTCTTGAGAGCCTGCTCGACCATCTCCGGCTGGACCCGGACAATCTCACGGCCCTCTTCCACCCTGGCTCCCTGACCTGCCAGCAGCTTGCGGGCGCGGGCGCTCCGGAAACGGACCCCCACCTCCGAAAGAATTCGCAGGCTGTCACGATGGATTCGCTCCTGTTCCGGCGGGCTGAGATAAGTGGACTGGGTTCGCATGGAGGTCCTTTCGGGTGTTTTCAGGGAGGCCGAATTCGCTGCACTCTTCGCCGCATGGCTCCCAGTATCCTGTGAAGTTCATTGGACGGCAAGCGCCGCGTGCAGTTCTGCGCCGGAGGAGGCAGAAGTGTCTGACGGACAGGCTCCACCCCCGGCGGTGGCAAAGCGCAGCACAGCCATTGCTGGCGGGGACTGTTCTGCGCCACATCAGGTTTTTCGATGCTGGGTAATTGTTTTTCGATTAACAGTCCGCGGCTTCGGCGTGTTAGGGTGGCGGCATGAAAAATACATTAGTTTCGCAAAGACGGTTCCTCGTGAGTTCAGCGGTCGCGTTGTGCATAATGGCCGGCGCGGCGGCGTTCGCCCAATCCAAAGAGAATGCCTTGCGGATTGGGGTTTATGATTCGCGCGCAATTGCGGTTGCGTGGGGCAATTCGGCGGAGTTCCAGAAGTCGCTGGACGCTGTCAAGGCCGATTACAAGAAGGCCGAGGCGGCCAAGGATGACAAACGGGGCAAAGAGATTGAGACCGGGATGAAAGCCGGACAGCGGCGGCTACACGAGCAGGGTTTCAGCACCGGCTCAGTCGCCAGCATCATGGCCAAGATCAAGGACTCCCTGCCCGCGGTGGCCAGGAAGGCCGGGGTGGATGTCATCGTGAGCAAGTGGGAGGTGAATTATCAGTCGCCGGGGATCAAAGTGGTGGACGTGACGGATGATCTGGTGGCGCTCTTTCATCCGAGCGCGAAGGGGTTGGAATGGGCCAAGAGCATCCAAACCCACCCGCCCATCCCCATCGAGCAGATCACGGACGATATGGATTGATCGGGGCCTGCTGTCGCCTGGTTGCTTTGCGAGGAACGGAGGGGGGTTGCTCCCGAACCTCCCGAACCGGGGGCCGGACAGCGGCCCTCTTGCCGAGCCGGTTGCTCATGGAAAAGCCCTGACATGGGGCCGGCTAAAGCTTACTTCTGTAGCGGAAATCGGCATGAGCAGTTTACCAGAGCGACTTTCAATCGTGGAGGCTCTCAGGGCAGCGCCGGAAACCCGCTGCCTCGAACTGGGCCACGGCGTGCTGGGCCGGACCCCCGAGGTGTTCCGGCAGCAGTTTGGGGGCAAACCGGCCCTGCTGGTCGCCGACACGAACACCTTCGCCGCCGCCGGGCACGCGGTCCAGGAGGCGTTCCGCCGCGCCGGGCGCGCCTGCCGAGAACCATTCATCTTCACCGACCCGAAGCTTCCCGCCGAACACCGGCACGCCGTTGCGCTGGAGAAGGCGTTGAAGGGGCACGAGGCCATCCCCATCGCGGTCGGGTCGGGCACCATCAACGACCTGACCAAACTGGCGGCGCATCGAGCCGGGCGGCCGTACTTGGCGGTGGCGACGGCGGCCTCGATGGACGGCTATACGGCGTTCGGGGCCTCGATCACTTACCAAGGCTCCAAGCAGACGTTCAACTGCCCGGCTCCGACAGCCGTGGTGGCCGACCTGGACGTGATCTGCGCCGCGCCGGCGGACCTGAACGCGTCGGGCTACGCGGATCTGCTGGCCAAAACGACCGCGGGGGCGGATTGGCTGGTGGCGGATGCGCTGGGCGTGGAAGCCATTGATTGGACAGCGTGGGCGATCGTGCAAGGGGGGCTGCGAAAAGCGTTGGCCGACCCGGCGGGCGTGCGGAAGCGAGACCACGAAGCGGTGCGGCAATTGATGGAAGGCCTGCTGCTCGGCGGTTTCGCCATGCAGTCGGCGAAGTCCAGCCGGCCCGCCTCCGGCGCGGAACACCAATTCAGCCACCTCTGGGACATGCAGCACCATGTCCACGAGGGCCGGACCCCGTCGCACGGTTTCAAGGTCGGCATCGGCACGCTGGCGATTGCGGGCCTCTACGAGTATTTGCTGGCCCGGGAACTGGACCACCTCGACGTGGAAAGCTGTTGCGCCCAATGGCCGGACGACGCGGCTCGCGAGAAAACGGCGCAGGCATTGTTCCGCCAGAATGACCTGAAGACAGTCGCCCTTCAGGAGAGCCAGGCCAAGTGGGTCGATGCCGCGGGGCTGGGCCGGCAATTGGCGACCCTGCGGCGCATCTGGCCCGACCTGAGAGAACGTTTGCGCCAACAACTCATCCTCTGGCCGGAGCTGAAAGGGATGCTGCGCGCGGCGGGCGCGCCGGTCGAGCCGGAGGAGATCGGCATCTCGCGAGCGCGGCTGCGTGAAAGCTTTGGGCAGGCTTACTTCCTGCGCCGCCGGTTTACGGTCCTGGATATGGCGGCGCGTTGTGGCCTGCTGGAGCCGGCCCTCAGCCAATTGTTCGGCCCCGATGGCCCGTGGCCGATCAGCAGGTTCTGATCTTATTCGGGTCAACCACGAACATGCAACCCACCGCCCCCGCGCCACTCCCGGCCCAGCGATTCCCCCGCTGGCTGCGCCTGTTCGAGCCGTCACCGGCCCTGGCGGCCCCGATGACTGACCCGGCGGCCATCCGGCAGAGCTATCGCTGGTGGCAACGGCGAATTCTGTTCTCGACGCTCATCGGCTACGCGACCTTTTACTTCGTGCGCAAGAACCTGAGCGTAGCGATGCCCATCATGGAACAAGCCCTGGGCATTTCGAAATCCAAGCTCGGCCTTTTCATCACTCTGCACGAGTTGCTTTACGGCGTGTCCAAGTTCGCCAACGGAGTCTTTGGCGACCGCTGCAATGCGCGGGTATTCATGGTGGTTGGGCTGGTTGCGTCGGCCGTGATGAACGTGCTGTTCGGGCTTGGCTCAGCCGTCGTGACTTTGGGAGTCGTCTGGATGCTCAACGGCTGGTTCCAGGGGATGGGTTTCCCGCCTTGCGCGCGGCTGATGAACCACTGGTTTGCGCCGAAGGAATACGCGACCAAGATGTCCATCTGGAACATCTCGCACTCCCTGGGCGCCGGGCTGATCTTGGTGCTGTGTGGTTTCGTTCTTGTCCCCCTCCATTGGCGTCTTTGCTTTCTGGTGCCGGCGGCCATCGCGCTGGTCTGCGCTCTTTACCTGTGGTTCACTTTGCCGGACACGCCGCCCTCCGTCGGATTGCCTGAGGTCGAGGGAACCCGAAACGAACTGCCGGCGCCGGAATCGAGCGCCGAATTCAGGGCCATCCTGATGCAGGCGGTGTTTCGGAACAAATCCATCTGGCTCATCTCGGTGGCGAACTTCTTTGTGTACATCCTGCGCCACGCGGTGCTGGATTGGGGCCCGACGCTGCTGTATGAGGCCAAACACCTGAGTATCGGCAATGCAAGCTTAATGGTCGCCGGATTCGAAGCCGCCGGGGCGATGGGCGCCCTTTTGGCGGGCTGGCTGACGGATCGGCTCTTCGGGGGGCGCCCGATGCGCGTCGGGCTGTTCTACATGGTGCTCGCGGGCGTCTCCCTGCTCCTGTTCTGGAAGGTCGCCGGAGAATCCAGACTTTGGAATATCCTCTTGCTCTGCGCCGCGGGCTTCTTCATTTACGGGCCGCAATGCCTCATCGGCATCGCCGCCGCCAAGCTCGCCACCAAACGCGCCGCAGCGACGGCGGTGGGCCTGACCGGCTTCTTTGGCTACCTGAGCACCGTCCTGTCGGGCGTGGGGCTGGGGGCGCTGGTCCAGTGCCGGGGTTGGGATGCGGGTTTCACGGCGTTGCTGATCGTCGCGGCGATAGGCACGCTGCTCTTCGCCGTCGCCTGGGGAGCCAAAGCTGACGGTTATACGTCTTAAACACGCTTTTTTGCTTTGACCTCCGGGCCGGACGTGGTATTTCTGGTGTGTACCGGTTCGGAGATTCCTCCGCGCCGGCAGAATAGCCGCGCGCTCTAAACATGATCAAACTGACGCCAACCGCAAGTATTCCGGGAGCAACAGAGAGGTTGTTGGGCAAGGCCACTGTCACGAGATTGACAGCGGACGATTGTGGGGTTTTCATCTTCAACGAAATTCAATCCGCGCGCGGCCAGTTCAACCAGCCACAAAAGTAACCATGAAAATTAAAATTACCCTTTATTCAGGCCTGACGACCCTGGGCTTGATGTTCTGCCTCAGCACCCAACCAGCCCGGGCGGTGGTGACCGTCACGGTGCAGCCGCCCAGCCAGGTCGTGTTTGCGGGGAGCAATGCGGTTTTCAGCGCGCAGGTCAGCGCCAGCGCCGGAGAAACCATCACCGGCTATGCCTGGAAGATGTCCACCAATGGCTTCCCCTACAACATCATTGCCGGCGCCACCAACGCCACCTGCACCCTGACCAACGTCCAGCCAAGCGATGCGGGCTCTTATTTCACGGTGGTGACCTATAACTCCGGGGTGAACACCGGCCTCCAGTCGGTTAGTTCGGCGGTAACCCTCACGGTCCTGGACCAGGCGCGGATTACGGCCCAGCCGCAGGGCGGCCTCATTTGCATCGTCGGCACCAACGCCTCGTTTAGCGTCAGCGCCCTGGGGCAGGCCCCACTCAGCTACCAGTGGCGACTGAACCAGACCAACCTCGTCAACAACGGCCGCATCACTGGCGCCAATGGGACTAACCTTACTGTCAGCGCGCTGGTCACGGCAGATTCCGGGAGCTATGACGTGGTGGTCACGAACGTGTATGCCGCGGTGACGAGCCAGGTGGCGACGCTGAGTGTTTTCATACCGGTCGGCATCAGCGTGCCGCCGCAGAGCGCCGCCGTCATCCTCGGCAGCAATGCCGTGTTCAGCGTCACCGCGACCGGCACCCCGCCGTTTAGCTTTCAGTGGCAGGAGGGCGGGACGAACCTGGCGGACGGCGGGCGGATCAGCGGCGCGACGAGCAACGTGCTGACGATCGCGGCCACCCTGACCAACGACGCGGCCGGCTACACCGTGTCTATCACGAACCCGGTGAGCGCGCTCACCAGCGCGGTGGCGACCCTCACCGTGCTGGTGCCGGCCACGTTTACCAGCGCCACCAACGTTGTCTGGCAGCAGGGGTTGTTTTTCAGCTTCACGAACACCGCGACGGGCACGACTCCCATTACCTTTGGAGCGGAGGGTTTGCCCGCCGGACTGAGCCTCGAACCCACCAACGGAGTGATTTCGGGGGTTCCGCTGGTGACGGGGGTTTTCAACGTCGCCGTTTTTGCCACCAACGCGGCCATGACGACGACGGGGCAGTTGGTGCTGACGCTGACGACCGGGGTTCCGGGCATCACGAGCGCGCTGTCGGCCAGCGGCAAGCAGGGCCAGAATTTCAGCTACACGATTGCCGCCAGCAACAACCCGTCTGTGTTCAGCGCCAGCGCGCTGCCGGCCGGGTTGAGTTTTGACCCCGCCACCGGCCTCATTTCCGGGCCGCCGATCGTGAGCGGCACGTTCCTGATCACCATCGGCGCGACTAATCAATTTGGCGGCGACAGCCAAGTGTTAACGCTCACCCTGGCTTCCGCCGTGCCGGTGATCACCAGCGCCCTGACAGCGACGGGCAAGGAGAATCAGAGTGGCTTCAGCTACAGGATTCGGGCGAGCAATTCGCCAACGCAGTTTGGGGCGTCGGACCTGCCGCTGGGGCTGACGCTCAATACCACCAATGGGTACATTACGGGCACGCCGTTGTTTGGCGGCACGTTCACTGTGCCGATCTGGGCGATCAACGCCTGGGGGACGGGCCAGACCAACCTCACGTTGAACATCAGCTACACCACCGTCGGCGGCCTGGCCATAAGCGATGTCGTCACCAATTGGGCCCAGCCGTACCTGTTGGACTTTTCCTTCTCGCTCCGGGACGGACCTGACCCGACCACCAGCAACCCGGTGGTGGTGCCGCCGAGCCTGTTGCAGGTGGTGTGCATGGAGAACGGAGTGCCGGTTCCCAACGAGACGGCGGTTATTCTGGAAAGTCTGGCAACCGCGACCAGCAAACAACTCAAGACTTATCTGGTGCTGGATTACACCTACAGCATGTTTGTTGTGCCCGGGGCCATTAGTAATCTGCAGGCGGCGGCTGAACTCCTCATCAATGAAGAACCGCCGGCGGCGCAGTTCGGCATCTACGAATTCAGCGCGGATTATATTGCCCCGCAGTTGGTCACAACCAATGGCTTCATTGCGAACAAAGCCGCCTTAATCGCGGACATCGAGGGCATCCAGACCAACTTCGTGCAGGGCAATTACGCGGGGACCCGCTGCTGGGATGCCATCTACGCCGCGGTGAGCCAATTCGGCCCGTACGGCACCAACAACTACAACGAACAGCGCTACGTGGTGGCGATGACCGACGGCAACGACGACTCGAGCCTGTTGGACACCAACGCTGACCCCGTCGCGACGATCGTGAGCCTGGCGGCGCAGACCAACCAGGTGGCAATCTACTGCGTGGGCTTCGGGGACGACGTCAACACCAATGCGCTGGAAGAACTCACTTCGCAGACGGGCGGCCATTTTTATCTGGCCGCGACGGCGACGGACCTGGGCACGGAGTTCCAGAAGATTCTCCAGGAAGTTGACGCCACGTACTTGCTGCGTTGGGCGACCTTGCAGCGGGCGAACTTGGCGGCGTTCCCGGCCTCGAACTTCCAGCCGCCGGGCTTCCAGCCGTCGTTCCAAGTGACCTACGGCGGCTCCACGGCCAGTTGGAATACGAATATTGCTTTCACCAACATTATTACCATCAGTTCTATCGACACGAACCCAACTCCGCCGGTCACCAACTATGTCACGAACGTCGTTCAGCTTCTTAAGTTTCCCTATAATCCGCCTGACTGGTCCAATGATGTGCGCGTCGGCTCCGTGCTGCTGGTATCGGATGCGGACATCGGGCCGCAAACGATCCGGCTGCAGGCGTTTTACGTGCCGAGGTATATACGGGAGATACAGTTCAATTACCGCCCTAATTATCCCTGCACGTCGTCCCTGGATTCCACGGCAACGAACGAGATTCTCTACGGCTGGACTATGACCGAGACCACCGACACCAATGGCCTGCGGACGCTGACAATGGTCAGCCCGGATACCAACAATCTGCTCACGAGCATCCAATATGCGGCCTTCGGCAATCTGGTGGAGTTCGACTTCACTTACCCGGACTCGGTGACCGCAACCCAGGCGTTCAGCGTGTTCAGCATCAATAACAGCATCTATACGAACATGCAGCCCAGCGGGCAGAGCTTCGTCATGCAGAACGCCACTAATTTTATTACCGTGTATCCGCCGGCGCCGCCGCACGGGACGCCCATCCCGTGGTTGATAAACAATGGATTTACGACCAACTTCGCCGCCGCGGAGCTCATCGCCACCAACGGGCTGCCCGTCTGGCAGGATTACCTGGCCGGTTTGAACCCGACCAATGCGAACTCGAGGTTTACTGTTTCGGCGGCCTTTGCGCCGGGTCAGGCGCCGCAGATCATCTTCAGCACGGTCGTGGACCGGACGTATCGAGTTGAAACCGCCACCACCCTGGGCAACTGGACCGTTTTGCTCGACAACATCCCTGGAACGGGAGGCAGCATCTCCTTCACCGACTACCGGACCCTGAGCGGGGTCAGCGCGGTGTTTTATCGAGTGGCGGTTTATTAACGAGCGCGCCTTCCGGGCGCCAGACCCGGATCGAGGTGACGATCCGCGGACCGAACCGGCTTCCACTGCCAACTTGCATTACCGCCGTTAATGCGTAAGCGGTTAGGTTGACACCTCCTATTACGCGGCGGCCTAGTGTGGTAAACGCTGGGGTCATGAAGAACTCGAATGGTCTTCTGCGTCACCGTCGGCCGCGCACCCCGCCCAGCCGACGCACCCAGCTTCTGGCCGCGTTTGATCGTAGCGGGTTGTCCGCTGCGGCCTTTGCCCGTCAGCAGGGCATCGGCTACACCACCTTCTGCGGATGGCGTCACCGCTGGGCTAAGACCGAGGTTTCACCCGCCTTCGTCGAAGTCGAAGTGCCGGAACCGGCCACCGCGGTCGAACTGTTAATTGAAGTCGGCGCGCACGCCCGTCTGCGTATCAGTTCCGCCGGGCAGGTCGAACTGGCGGCCCGGTTCCTGCACCACTTCAACGCCCTGACCTCATGCTGAGTTTCCACGCACACCTGAAGGTCTTTGTCGCCACTGCGCCGTGCGATTTGCGCGCCAACTTCAACGGCCTGTGGACGGCCGCGCAAGAACGCCTGGGCGAAGATCCCAAGAGCGGCGCGCTCTTTGTCTTCGGTAACCGGCGGCGCAATCGGGTCAAACTGCTTTACTTCGACGGCACGGGTGTGTGCGTGCTGGCCAAGCGCCTGGAGAAGGGGACCTTTCACTGGCCGCAAAGCGCCGGTGAGCCTAACGCCAAGCTGCGCCTGGCCCCGCAGGCGTTGCAGTTGTTGCTCGACGGAGTGGACTTGAAAGACGGTGGGCGCCGCGCGTGGTACGAGGCGGCCACGTAGGGGAGCAGCGCCGGCAAAATAATTTATGTCAAGATTGAACGCTTGACGCGCGTGGGGGTCTGAGTATGCAATCTCATGAATCCTGCATCGCTCCAGAACCAACTCCGCGAGTTGCGCGAGCAGGTCGCTTCGTTGCAGGAGGCGCTGGAGCAGTCCCGCCGCGAGAACACGATTCTGCGTCAGAAGCTTGATGCCTTGGCCCGGCGGTTCTTCGGTAAGAAGAGCGAACAACTCAACGCCGCCCAACTGGAACTGCTTCTGAGTGGCCTGACCGAAGGCAGCGTGGAGCTCACGGAAGAAGAGCCGCCGCCCGCGCGCCCTCAGTCGCGACAATCCCGCCGCCCGACCCGCCGCCTGCGCACCCCGGACAATCTGGAAGTCGTGCGTGAGGTGATCGAGCCGGAGTTGGTCAAGGCCGAGCCAGAACACTGGAAGCGCATCGGTCAGGAAGTCAGCCGGCAATTGGATTATCAACCGGGCAAGTTCTTCTGGCAGGAAACGGTCCGGCCCAAGTATGTGCGGCGCGATCAGCGCGCGCTGCCGCCGGTCATCGCCGCGGCACCCCAACGCGTAGCCGAGCACAGCCTGGCCGCTCCCGGCCTGCTGGCGCAATTGCTGGTCAGTAAATACTGCGACCATCTACCCTTCTACCGGCAGGAACAAATCTTCTGGCAACGGCACGGCGTGTTCATCGCGCGGCAGCAGATGGTACAGTGGACCGCGCAAAGCGTGCGGTTGCTCTCGGGCATTAGCGACTGTCTCAAGCGGCAAATGCAAGGCTGCCCCTATGTGCAGGTGGACGAGACGCCGGTGCGTTATCAGGATCCTAACCTGCGGGGCCGGTGTGGCCAGGGTTATCTGTGGACGGCGTTGGTGCCCGGCCAGTGCGTGGTCTATGAATGGCACGCCAGCCGGGCGGCGCGGTGCCTGGACTCGTTGTTGGGAGCAGGCTTTGCCGGCAAGCTGCAGTGCGACGGCTACAGTGCCTATCCGGCCTTTGCCAAGGGCAAGAGCGGGGTGGACCTGCTAGGCTGCTGGGCGCACGCGCGACGCAACTTCTTTGAGGCCCAGGAGCAAGCGCCCCGGGTGGCGGGTTGGTTCTTGAACCAGATCGGTCTGCTCTATCGGTGGGAAGAGGAGCTGCGCCGCAACCGGGCTGGGCCGGTGCTGCGACAGGTCCAACGCAGCTCGCACCATCGGATGGTGATCGAGCGGCTCGGCCGTGCCCTGAAGAAGCTCCAGCCTCGCTACCTGCCCCAAAGCCTGCTGGGCCAGGCCATCGGTTATGCCCGAAACCAATGGTCCCTGCTGGAAGGTTTCCTGGAGCACGGGGAAGTGGAGATCGACAACAACCTGGTCGAGAACGCCATTCGGCCCACGGCCCTGGGCAAGAAGAACTGGCTGTTCTTCGGTTCGGAAGAAGCCGGCCAGCGCAGCGCCGTGATCTACACGCTGATCGAGAACTGCCGGCTGCACGGCGTCGAGCCCTACACTTATCTCAAAGACGTGCTGGAACGGCTACCGCACACCACCAACCAGCAAGTCGCCCAACTGACACCGCTCCAGTGGAAGCACGCCCGTGAGGCCGCCCTCAAACAGGCTGCCTGAAACTGCTTCGGCGCCAAGCCAACCGCTCAGTTTATCACAACCTGCTCGTCAGAATAGGAGGACCCCAGAACACCGCTTACGTTAATGCCACCAAAAGCCCATGAAAAGAGTCTTTTCCTTCCTTTCCGCCTGCTGGCGTGATAGTGGCAGACGGTCAGGCGATCATCGCCCGCGTTAACCCAGCCGGCGCAGGATTTGCTCGATCTGCGCGGCGTGCGCGTCCAAACTGCCCTCGGTCCACACCACGTAATGGGCGGCGGTCATCTTCTTTTCGACGGGCCATTGGGCCTCGAGGCGCTGCTCGATTTGTTCGGGCGGCCAGCCCCGGGCCTGAAGGCGCTGCCGTTGCGTCGCGGCGGAACAGGCGACACAGATCGTCGCGTCCACCTCCGCTTCGGCTTTGGTTTCGAACAGGAGCGGGATCACCACCACTGCAACAGGAAGGCCCTCCGCGCGCCAGCTCTCGACCTGAGCGCGCCAGAGCGCCCGGATGCGGCGGTGGAGGATGTCTTCGAGTCGGTGGCGGGCGGCGGGGTCGGCAAAAACGCGCCGGGCCAGTTTGTCGCGGCGCAGTTGACCGTCCGGCCCCACGATTTCGGCGCCGAACGCTTCCCGAACTTCAGCTAGTGCCGGCTGGCCCGGCTCAACCACCTGGCGCGCCAGATCGTCCGTGTCCACCACCGGAACCCCGCGCACGCGGAGCAGTTGGGCCGAGGTGGACTTTCCCATGCCAATGCCACCGGTTAGACCGAGAACTTTCATTGCCACGGTCCGCTTCCCCCGGGAGGTTTCAGCGGCGCATGGTGCGATAGAAGCGCTGTTGGAGAGGCAGCGTAATGGTGTCGGTAAAGTTGAATGTGCCTGTGGTGTTGGTGGTGGTGAAAAGAGGCACCCAATTGGTCGAAGTGAGATTGGTCGAGCCTTGGACCACGTACACAAAGTTCGGCTCCGCCGTCACCATGAGGTGGAACTGGCCGTTCACAATGGAACCGGTCAGCGTCGCCGAGATGGGATTGATGACCGTCGTTACCGCCTGGGCCGTATTGTTGGCGGGGTTAAGGTCTTCCTCGTTGGCCGCAACGTTGACCGTATTGAACAACGCCCCCGCCACGGACGGCACGGTAACGATGATGACATTCGCCGAACCGCCGGCCGCGAGGCCGCCGAGGTTGCAACTCACCAGTCCACCGCTGGCACCGGTGAGACTGCCCTGCGAGAGCGAAGCCGACAGGAACTGCACGTCCGCGGACGGGGGATTCGAGAGCGTGAGCACAACGCCGGTAGCCGAATCCGGGCCGAAGTTCGTGATGTTGATCGTGTTAGTCAGGGTGCTGCCGACCTTGAGCGAGGCCGGGACCGTCAGGCCAACCGCTAAATCAACCACCGGCCCCACCGTCACGACCGTTGTCAGGTTCAGAGTCCAGCCGCCGGTGATCACCCCGGCGTCACCGGGGGAATCATCGTACACATACAGGAACCAGGCGCCGTTCGGATTGCTCCAGTTCATGCCCGAAAGCGCAAACTGGTAGGGACTGGCCGAGACGGTGCCCGGCAGAGTAATCGGCCCCTGATAACTGGTGGGTTTGTAAGTTCCATTGGTGATGAGGTTGTTATTGGGCAGGCTCACCGTGGCCGCGTCATCAAAGACCAGGTTGATATTGGTCACCGCATACCCCCCGCCCGTGTGGGACATCACCAACACATTGCTGCCGGCGGGACTGACTAGCAGCACGTTCACATCGTGCGGGAAGGTGTGCGCCAGCCCGTTGAGACCAAGCGTGGCCTTGGTGACCCGGCCGCTCAAGCCCGCGACGTTGATCACGGAGGGATAAGGAGCGCCGGCGCCATGATCCGGGATGATAATCGCCCCCAGGTTGGAGAAGTTCGTGGTCGCGGGCGAGCCGAACGCAAAGGCGACCGTCCCAAGGCTGTTGGTCACTCCCGGGCGCTCATCCTGAAGCTGCAAGGTGGCGACGGCGCCGCCGCTAAGCACAGACGCGGCCGTAAAGCCAAAGCTCCGGGCGGCGGACGGGCCACCGTGGATCAGGACGCCGTAGTATTGCGGGGCACTGGGGTTGGTGACGCCCCCTGAAGTCAGCAGGCTGGCCCTCAGGTTAACGGTGTCAAGTGAGCCGATATTGGCCAAAGCGAGGGACACGGTAACCGTTTCTCCGGGGTCAATCGCGCCGTTGACCGGTCCGCTTTCATAGGTCAAAGCCGCGCCGGCACTGATGATCTGCGCAACCGGGCTGATAACGGTGACGTTGGTGGTGGCGGTGTTGTTGGCGGAGTTCGTGTCTTGCGAAGCCGTGGCGACGTACACGGTGTTGGTCAGGTTAAAAATGTTGGTTGCATGTATATACCAAGGTAGCGTGGCGTTGGTATAGACCGTACTTATGTTGGTCACAATTGGAGGACCAGCGTTCGTATAAACATAGTTGGTGGAGGATGGCGAGAAGGGAATCAGCACGACGGTCACGGTCGCGCCTGCGTTCGCTGCCAGGTCGCCCAATGAGCATGTAACCGTGCCGCCGATGTCCGTGCTGGAGCCAACCGTCGAACTGACTGAAACCAGGATCGTGTTGGTCGGCAGTGGTTCCGTCAGGACCACGCTCAGGGCAGTATTCGGGCCATTATTCGTGATGACGACGGTATTGGTCAGACTGTAGCCGACCACCACCGGGTTCGGCGCCACGGTTTGTGTCAGACCCAGGTCCGCAACCGGCAGATTGACGGTGGTGACGTTGGTAACGGAGTTGTTGACCGGACTCAAGTCCGTTTCATCGGCGGCGACGTTGGCGACAGTGGTCACGGTGCTGCTGGTCTTTCCCTGGGAGATGGCATTGGTGGTGACTGTGACCACTTCGCTCACGGTGGCGGTGGCCCCGGCATTCAACGTTTCGAGGTTGACAATGACGTTGGGGGTGGTGGTGAGCACATTTCCCTGCGATGAGCTGGCGGAGACCAGTGTCACACCCGCTGGCAGGACATTGGTGAACTCCACGGTCGTAGCTTGGTTCGGCCCGGCATTGGTAATCGTGAAGGTATAGGTGAAAGTCCCGCCAACCAGGTTCGTACTCGGCGCGGCTACGGCGGTCAAACCGAGATCAGCGATCTGGTTGACCGGAATGATACTGGTGAGCACGAGGCTCCAGCCGTTGGCAATGTTGCCGGCGTCACCGCCGGAGTCATCCAATACGTAGAGCGACCAGGGGCCATTGGGATTCCCGCCGTTCAGAGCAGAGAGCGCGGTCACGTAAGGTCCCGCTGGGGCATTCGCCGGAAAACCACCCAGTTGGGGAGGAGGACTGTAGGCGGTGGGCTGCCACACCCCGGAAGCCAGTTCCCCGCCGGCAGGCAACGGACCCGCCGGCGCCAAGTCGTTAAAAGTCAGGTTCAGGCCCGTGACGGGCTGGTCGCCGGCGTGCGACATCAGCAGGGCACTGGCACCGCTCGGCGCGACCAGCAACGCATTGATGTCCCCGGGATAAGTGTGGCTTAGGTTGGAGAGCGTGACGGTCACCTGGCCGAGCACCCCGGTAAGATTGGTGACAGTGATGACCGATGGGTACGGCTTGGCGGGGCCAGACTCCGGCGGGTAAGGCGGGTCCGGCGCGGCGGGCTCGGGGATAGTGATGCCGTTGGTGTTGGCGAACGCGAAGGTGTTGGGCAGGGTGAAGTTGAAGCTGACGGGGGGGTAGGTGTTGGTGCCGTCCTGAAGCTGGAGCGTGGGGCTGATGGTGCCACCATTGGTGCCGCTGGCCGTGAATGAGAACGACCGCCCCACCGGGAAGCCGCCGAAGCCGCTGGGGAACAGCACGCCGCACGGCTGCGGGTTGTTGGGCGGAACGGGGGTAACCCCAGCGGTGGTCAGCAAGGTGGCCACCAGGTTCCGGGTGGGGACATTGCCCGTGTTGAGCAAGCGCAGGATCACCGTGTTGGTCTCGCCGATGTTAATCGCGCCGTTGGGAGAATTGCTCAACGACGCCCCGTCGGCGACGAGGGTGACAAACGGCGCGGCCACCACAACGGTTGCGGTAGCGCTGTTATTGGCCAGGTTCGGATCGGGTTGATTGCCCGCGACTGTCGCGGTGGTCGTGAGCGTGCCGTTCGTCGCGGCCTCAATCACAATCGTCAGCGTTGCTTTTGCCCCGCTCGCCAAAGCGCCCACCGTCCAGCTCAGGGTGTTGCCGGAGATGGAAACCGCTCCTTGCGTCGCGTTGGTCGAAAGCACCGGCATATTGACCGGGAGAAAATCGTTCACGCTCACGCCCGTGGCGGCGCTGGGTCCCAGGTTGGTGACGGCGATCACGTAAGTAACATTGCTCAGCACCACGACCGGGTTCGGATAATCGGTGATGCCGATCGCCAGGTCGGCCGAGGCCCCTACGGTGGTGGTAATCGTCGCGGTGTTGTTGGCGGGGTTTGCATCGAATTGATTGCCCTGAACGGTGGAAGTGGCGACCAACGATCCTGTGGCTGTCGGAATGACCGTGATCGTGGCCGTCGCTTGAGCGCCGTTAAGCAAAGTGCCGATGGTCCAGAAATTGCCCCCGGCAGTAATTGATCCCTGGGAGACCGTCGCCGAGAGCACCGCGACGCTGGCGGGCAGAACATTGGTCACCGTGACGCCTGAGGCATCGCTCGGACCGTTGTTGGTCACTGAAACCGTGTAGGTCAGCGTGGAACCGACCACCACCGGGCTGGGCACGGCGGCCAGGCCCACGGCGAGGTCGGCAGAGGCCGGATTTACTTGCGTCAGCACCGTGGCCGAATTGTTGGACGGGTTCGGGTCAGGTTGCGCGGACGTAACACTGGCCGTGGAGGAAATCGTCCCGGTGGCTCCCGGGTTAACGATGACCGTGACCGTAGCGGTGCCGCCCGGCCTCATGCTCCCCAGATTGCAGGTCACCAGACCGCCGGACTGCGAACACGTTCCTTGCGAAGAAGTGGCTGACTGGAACAGGACCGTGCTGGGAAGTTCATGGGTGACAAAGACGCTGTTGGCGGAACTGGGACCGTTGTTGGTGACGGAAATGGTGTAAGTAAGATTCTGCCCCAAAATGACCGGAGACGGTTGGGCAATCATGCCGAGGGCCAAGTCCGCGCCGGGGCATTCGCCGCCGCCATTGGTGCAAGCCGCCGGCGTCAGGAACAGTGACCAGCATTGAAGCGTGCCCACATCAAAATACGCCTGGTCCGTGACCTGGAGGCGCCAGAGGCCGTTGACATTGGTGCCCTCCTTTCCGTCGAAGACGGAGAGCGGGGTCTGCGGCTGGAACGTCCCGACGAACGGGGCCGAGCCGGCGGCAATCGAGTTCGTCGCCGCGTCGTCGAAAATGGTTCGCAGGAAGTCGGGACTGCAACCCGCTCCATAATTTTGGCCGTAGGAGCCATTATTGGCAGAAAGGGTGTTGGTGGTGCCATCCGGCGAAATGAGTTGGATCAGCAAGTCGGAATCGTAGCTGTAGGTAACGTACAAAGCGACCGTGACCTTGTTGAGGGCCGTATTGATGTTCGTTACCGCCACGGTCGAATTGGTCTCGCCAAGCCCGGGAATGGCGGCGGGCGTCGAGTTGTCAAATCGGACCGGGGTCCCCGGCGCGCCACTCGGCAGGCGGAACAGGTTGGTCGTGGCGCTCTGGTCGCATTTCGCCACCAAAGTAAAGTTAATGGGCGTGCCGCACACAAAGGCCGGCGAGGTGCTGATCTGGAACGGCACCGCGTTCACCCCCGACCCGCCTGGGGGGAGATCAGGATAAGCCCCGGTCGCCTGCGCAATGAATACCCCCGGCGTTGTGGTGGACAGGGTTGCGCGGACGGAGGTCGCGGTTGCACCCCCAAAATTGGCCAGCGTCACGTTCAGGCTGTTGCACTCGTCCACGTCGATGATGCCGTTGCCATTGCCGCCGAAAATGTTGTTGCTCACGATTAACAGCAAGGCGCTGGCGCGCGGCGGGGCCAGGATATCGATCAGGTTGGTGCCGCTGGGGGTGCCCCAGCCGGTGCACAGATCATAGCCGGGCACGGCGAAAAACCGGTTGGTACTGGTCGGGCTGGTGTTGTTGCCCACGGTAATATCGTGAAAAGTCGCGCCGTAGAGAGGCCCCTTGGCCAGCGCGTAAATCGGCGGGTTGATAAAGCCGACCGGCGCCTGGGCCCCTTGCGTCGCCTGCTGATTGACCAGCGCCGTAAAGCCGGCCCACAAGGGCGCCGCGCAACTGGTGCCGCCGACAGATTCCGGGATGCCGTCGTCTGCAATGATGTAAATGTTGTCGGCGGTCAGAGCGACGTCCGGCATGTTGCGCATCGTGGTCGATCCCTGATTGGTCGTCATATCAATGCCCTGTTGCCAGACCGGAATCGAGTAAGTCGTGCTGATGCCGCCGCAAGTGCCGACGCCGTTGCCCCAGTTCCAGACTTTCTCTGAAACCCACGAGCCGAGAGGACCGCTCGTCGTCAAGGTGGTGCCGCCGACCTGAGTGATGTTGGGGCTTTCGGCCGGGAACGGGATGTCGCCGGTAAAGGCATCCGAATCGCCAACCGCATCGAAGAAGGACTGGCCTTGAGCGGCCATTTGCAGAAAGATCTGCTCGGCGACCGGGTCGGGAGGACCGCCCCCCCAGGAGCAACTCAGTTGCTTGGCCAGATTGTCGTTGGCCATGCGGTTAAGCAGGTCCTCCCACGGACTCGGGTTGGGCGCCATATAAACGATGATCTGCGAAAGGCCCGGCGCCATCGCGTTGGCCATGTCAATGTCCAGACTCACTTCGCCATTGCCAAAACCCGGAACGCCGTTGAACCCGTCAATATAAACATTCACCAGGGGAACGCTCGGCAGCCCTGCTTGGGCCAGATACTGAGCCACGTCGGTCGGATAGTAACCGTCGAACTCCAGCAAGCCGACCGACTGGCCGGAACCTGTCAGGGAGGTGCCCGGAACGTAAGCCGACCGGAAATCATAACCCATATAGTTGCCCCCGGGCCCCGAGCCGCCCATCGGCACTACCTGGGTCCGGTTGTTGGCCAATGCTTTATGGTACTTCGGAAACGGCAGCGTGTAATTGTCCAGACCTCTGATACCCAGGACCGGCACGGACGAATCGAGCGATGGCTCCGCGTCCGGCGCGTAGAAAGTGCGGGCCTCTTTCGGGTGCGGATACAGCCGCATAGTCATGTGCAGCGCTTTCTCGATATCCGCCACTGAACCGCTGACATCCAGCAACACGCGATTGGGATGTTTGGCGGTGGCGCTCAATCCATTGGCTTTGGCCCAGCCCATGAGTGCCTGGTAGTCTTCTTCGCTGGGCCCAAACCGCTTCGTGAAATCCTGGGGCGTCAGATACTGCCGGAAAAGAGGACTGGCCGGGTCGTAGATTTGCTGGAGCAGGTTGGTCAGGGCTTCCGGGTTGCGCAACGGCAGCCCGATGGCCAGGTTAAGGCTCTGCGAGGCCGGCAGCCGGCCCGCGGGGGCCAGGCCCGCCACGGCGGCGGGGACATGCCCGCGCAGCGTCTGCCGCTCCGCCGCGCGCACCGGCGTCGTCCAGAGGACAAACAAAGCGGCGCCCGGAAGGGTCAAATAGGTCCAGCCCTTCCAGTGTATCAATACCCGATCAATGCAGCTCTTCATGTTCAACTAGTCTGTGGTTGGTGGCCGATAGCCCCTCTTTCGGATGGCGCGCGTCACGGCGTTGTCCCGGACAACCGGAAGAACTGGCGGCCGCTGCCGATGGGGATGGTGACCGTGTCCTGTTCCCCTTCAATTGCCGGCACATTGGTCACCGGGGTCCAGACCACCGGCGCGTCCAAATTCGTAGTGCTTTCCAGGTTGAAATTCCACGAATTGGTGGGCCAGGCGAAAGTTAAATTGCCGCCGGCACGCGAGAAACTCAGCGACACCACAGGCACGGAGCTCAACCTCAAGCGGAAGAACCGGTTCCCGGGGCCGATGGGCACGATAACGGTCATCTGCCCGCCGGCCAGCGCCGGCACTGCATCCGTCACCGGCGTCCAGACCACCGGCGGATGCAAATTCGTCGTGCTTTCCAAAGTGTAATTCGCGTTGGCCGGCCAGGAAATCGCCAGGCCGCCGGCCACGCGAGAGACCGTGAGGGGCACCGCTTGAACGATGGTCTTGACGCTGGCTTTATTGTTGGCCTTGAACGGATCGGTGACGCCCGAACTGCAGGTCGCGGAGTCCGTCACGGTGCCCGGCACCGTCGGCGTCACGACAATCGTCGCCGTCGCCTGCTGGTTGCTTCCGACGTTGCCAAGATTGAGGAAGGTCACCACTTGGCCGACCACGGTGTAATTGCTGCTCGGCGAGGCTGAGACGAAGTTCACCGTCGGCGGCAAGGTGTCAACCACCATCACTCCCGTAGCGGTCGCCGGACCGAGGTTGCTAACCGTGAGGGTGTAGGTGAGATTGTAGCCCGTCAGCACAGGGTCCGGCGAGTCTGCCAGCCCGAGGGCCAGATCGGCCGTGGGGGCGATGATGGTAGTCACCACGGAAGCGCTGTTATCATCGAGGTTTGGGTCGCTCGTAGCGGCGCTGACCGTCGCCGAATTGGTGATCGGGCCGGGGACTGAAGTCTGCACGACGAGCGCGAGCATGGCGATTGCGCTGTTGGTGAGGGAGCCAACCTGCCACGTCACCAGGCCCGCGACATTGGTGATAGTCCCTTGGGACGCATTGGTGCTGGCCAGGACGGTTCCCGCCGGGAGGAGGTCGGTGACCACGACATTGCTGGAGGTGGAGGGACCGTAATTGGTGACGGTCAGCGTGTAGGTCAGGTTGCTGGTGGCGACGTTGGTCAAGGCGGAAGCGGTCATACCCAAGGCGAGGTCGGCGGCGCCGGGAACGGGACCCTTGAGGTTGAGGTTGAGGATCCAGCCGTTGGAGATGCTGCCGGAAGTGAGATACTCATTATCGTACACGTAGAGCGCCCACTGGCCGTTGGGGCTGGTGCCGTTGAAAACGGAGAGGTTGGTGGCATAGGGCGGGGCCGTGGCGTTGGTGGGGAAGGGCGCCGCAGGCTCCGGGAGCACCGGCGGGGAGGCATAGGCGGTCGGCTGATAGGTGCCGGGCATGATCTGGGCTGCCGAGGGCAGAACATTGGTGGCCGTGTCGTCGAACGTGAGGGTCACATTGTTGATCCCGAAGGTGCTGCCGCAATCGGACATCAAGAACGTCTTCTGGCCCGTCGGCGACACCAGCAACGCATTGATGGCCTTGGGGTAGGTATGACTCAAGTTGCTCAAGGTAACCGTCGCCTGGGTGACCAACCCGTTCAGGTTGCTGACGGTGATGACCGACGGATACGGGGTGGCGGGGTCAAGTTCATTGATGATGATGGCAGCGTTGTTGGAGTAACTGGCCGGCGTTTTGCCAAGGGTGAACGAAGGAAACACGGCGTTGCTCAGGACGGTGCTGCCGTCGCTCAGTTGGAGGGTGGCGGTGATCGTTTGGCCGTTGGTGCCGCTGGCAGTGAACGTGAAGGGCCGCGAGGCCGACGGACCGTCCGCCGTCAGCACGCCGTAAGTCTGCTGCGGGGGGCTGGGCTTGGTGATGCCGTTGGTGGCCAAGAGCGTCGCAACCAGGTTGACGGTGTTGGTGCCGGCGGCGTCGCGCAGGCCAAAGAGCAGCGTTACCGTCTCGCCCGGATCGATCACGCCGTTGGTCGGACCGCTCTCATAGGTCAGGGCGACTCCCGCCGGGATGACCAGACTGCCGTCGGTTTCCAGAATCAACAGCGTCGCACTGGCGGGATTGACAATCACGGCATTGCCGACGGCGTTGCTGAGGTTGAGCAGGATGGTGTGATTGCCCTCGATCAAGTGGTCGTCGCTCCAGCCCACGACGAATGTTTGGGCCGTGACGCCATTGGTGAACACCAGCGTGCCGTTGGTGGGGTAGTAATTGATGCCGCCGGAACCGTCGGCGGTAGAGAAGTCCACCGAGACCGTGCTGTTGGTGTAGTTGCTGCGAGACACCGTGATGACGGCCTGCTGGCTGTTTTTATTCGCGCTGTAAGTGGGGCCGGAAAAACTCAGGCCGGCCACATCGTCCGTGATCGTTACCGTCGCCGCATAGGGCGTCAGCAAGACGGCGTTGGTGGGCGTCGGGTTGGTCAGGTTCACGCTGAAGGTCCGGTTGCCTTCGATGAACCGGTTACTGATGATCTGCACCGACAACGTCTGGAATTGAATGCCGTTGCTGAAGGTCAGCGACCCGCTGTTGGCATCATAGTCCACGCCGGCCTGCGCCGTGCCATCGGCGGTGGCATAGCTGACGCCCACCGTCCCATTGTCAACATTCGAGCGGACGACGGTGATGAGCAAATTGGTGCCGCTGCTCTTCAGCACGCCGAAGCTGGCATTGGTCGTCACCGACAGGTCGGCGTTGGTGACGGCCACGAGGTTGGTCGAGTCGATGCTTAAGCCCGTCTCCGCGTCTTGAAGGATGACTTCGGCGGAACTGGGCGTGCCCAGTTGGGCCGGCGCGCTCGGGTTGAAAAGATTGACCTGGAACTCCACATACCCCGTCACCGCGGGATCGTGCAACACTCCGACGACCAGGCTCTGGACGACATCGCCCGGGTTGAAAGTGACGGTGCCGTTGGTGACGCCGACGTAGTTGACACCGGCCAGGGCCGTAATGTTGGTGGTGCTGTATTGGACGGTCGTCACGCCGTTGGTGCCGTTCTGCCGGTACAACGTCAGCGAGACATTGCCCGAGGTCTCCGGCACCGGTCCGTAGATCGGCAAGCTGAACCAGATCCCCACGTTGTCATCGATGATCGTCACCGGCACGTTGGTGGGTCCAATCAGGGTGGCCCCGTTGCTAGCGTTGGACAGCAGCAATGAGAAGGTCTGGTTGCCCAGGAACTGGTTGTTCTGAAGAATCTGCACGGGGAAAACCTTGCTGGTGTCCTGAGGGTCGAAGGTTAACGAGCCGTTGGTGGCGACGTACTCCAATCCCGCTACCGCGCTGCCGGGCAGCGTGCTGAAATCCACCGTAATCTTACCCGTCTGGCCGTTCGTGCGGAGGATGGTGACGTAGAGGAACCCGTCGCCTTCCCCGACGACGTAATTGGTTTGGCTGAACATCAACTGTCCCGGAGAGCTGTTCGTGGTCTGGATCGTCAGCGTCGCCGCGGATGGGATGGTCAACAGCGTATTGAGCGTATTGGATAACTGCATCGTGACCGTGGCATCGCTGGTCGCCAGCGGGTTGTTGAGAATCGGGATTTTGACTTCCAAATCGGTCACGCCGGGCTGGAAGATCAGGGTGTTGCTGACGGTCGTGTAATCGGTCCCCGCCACCGCGGTGCCATTGGTCGTGGTGAAGAACTCCACCGAGGCGCTGCCGCGCGTGCTGCCCTGGCGGAGCACATCGACAAAATACGCGCCGCTCGGAACGTTCTGCTGCACGGAGTATGAATCCTTTGAAAAGCTCACCGTGCTATCGTCGTTCAGGATCGTCAGGTACGCGAAGGCTTGCTCGCCCAAGCCGGACGGCGGCGACGGATTGGACAGGTAATTGCTGACGATCAGGTCCGGAGTGATCTTAAAATCATCAATCACCGGGACGACGACCGACCGGAAGGTCTCACCGACCGGGAAGGACAAGGTGGTTTGGACATTGGAAAAGTTGACCCCGGGCACCGCGGTGAGACCCACCGTGGTAAAATCCACGGTCATATTCCCCGCCGTTCCCCCTTGGCGGCTCACGCTGAGCACTGCGTTGGTCGCATTCTCGTCCACCTGGAAGTTAGCAGAGGTGAACTGGAACACTCCCGAGCCAGCGATCGACCCGCCGTAAAGTCGGGCCAGATGCGGCCGCGACAGGCCGTCAAAGGAAGTGAAACCGCCGCCGATCACCATCATCCCATCCGGTTGAAGGGCGACGGTGTCGATGTAACCATCGGCGCCCAGGCCGAAGTTGATTGCCGGATCGACCGTGCCATCCGGAAGCAGCCGGGTGATGCGATTGCGCGAGACTCCATTGACATGAGTGAACAGCCCCACCAGCACGATGCGCGTGTCGGGCTGCACGACGATCGCTTCAACCGTATCGTCGGCGCCGGGCCCCACATTAAAGGAGGTATCCACCTGCCCGTTGATGTTCAACCGGGCAATGTGGTTGAGGGGGTAACCGTTGAAACTGGTAAAGGAGCCGCCCACCAGCACATTGCCGTCGAGCTGGATGGCCAGCGCCCGCACCGCGTTGGTAGCCCCCGAGGCAGGGTCAAAACCCGTGTCCAGCGTGCCATCCGGGTTGAGCCGGGCGATACCGTTGCGCACAACTCCGTCAACCGCGGTAAAACTCCCGCCGATGAGGATTTTGCCGCCCTGGATCGTGTTCGTGGGATATGCGGCAATGGCATAGACGGTGCCGTTGATGCTCAGATTGGGGTCGAAGGTGCTGTCCAGTACGCCGGCGTTGTTAAGGCGGGCCAGGCCGGGATGGCTGGAACCGTTCATGTTCAGGAAGCTGCCGCCAATGAGCAGCCGGCGATCGGGCATAAAGGTCTCCGCCAGCGCAAAAACGGTGCTGTCGCCGCCGCCGCCGGCATTGAAGGAGGAGTCCAGCGAGCCATCGGACATCAACCGGACCAGACCATTGCGGTTCAGGCTGTCCATCTGGGTGAAGGGGCCAGCCGCCAAAATGCGGCCATCGCTTTGCACCAATAGCGTCTGGACCGGAGCGTTGGCGCCGGCGAGTCCGTTGAGGAAGGTGGTGTCGATCGAACCGTCGGCATTCAGCCGCGCGATGTTGTTGCGTGGAAAGTTGTTCACGATGCTGAATGCGCCCGCGGCAACAATTTGGCCGTTGGTCTGGAGCCCGACGCTATAGACGTCGCCGTTGAAATCCGGATTGGGCGCGTCGGGCGAGCCCGCCGGATAAATGAATCGTTCCGCATCCACAATATAGACCCGGGCGCTGCTTTGATATCCCAGCATCCCCGGCGGGGTCGTGGCGGACAGATTGACGGTGAAATAAAAGTCGGCGGGGGGCGCGTCCGTCACCCCGTCGTCCAGGATCGTCACGTTGAAGGTCTGGGCCACTTGGCCCGGACCGAAAGTCAGCGTGTTGGTGATGCCGACGTAATTCGGCAAGGGACCCGAGGAGACCGCCACCGGCCCGTCCGCGGTCGCGAAGTTCACGGTCAAAGTTTGAGCCGAGCCGCCCGTGCGAATGACGGGAATGGTGATATATCCGCCCTTTTCATACACTTGGTAGCTGGGGGCGCTGAACTGCAAGCTGCCGTAAGAATTGTCGTCGATGATCGTCACGGTTGCGGCGGTCGGTGTGCCGGACAGGACAGAAGGCGCGTTGGTCGTATCAACGATCGCATTGGTCAGGTAGGCGCCGAAAGTCGTGGTGGGGCCGACCAAGCCGTTGTTGATCAGCGGGACAACGACATACCGGGGCGAGAAGTCCAGGCTGTTCCACACCAGCGTGTTGGTCACGCCGGTGTAATTCACCCCGCTGATGGCCGTGCCGTTCGTCGTGATGCATTGCACCGTCAGGGTCCCCTTGTCCGCGCCGACCCGGTTAACCGTCAGGACTACGGCGCCGGCGGTTTCGTTCGTGACGTAGGAGGCGGAGGAGAAGGTGACGGAGCCGGGACTGAGGTCGTTATCAATGATGTTGAGCGTGGCGGAGGAGAGACCGAGAGAAGCGTTCTCGACGTCGGTTAGCCGGAGACCGACCGTGAGGCCGTTAGGCTCGCTGACTCCATCGTCGAGGACCCGGATGCTCCGGTTGGTCCAACTGGTAACGGTGGGATCGAATGTAATCGTCGTGCTATAGGCAATGTAATTGGAGCCGGCATGACCCGTCCCATCGACGGTGGAAAGCTTGACATAGGCGTAACCGGACGAGCCATTGGTGCGCGTAAGAATAATGGTCGCGTTCGTGCCGCTTTCGTTCACGTAAAAGTTGGCGGAAGCGAAGCCGATGACGCCAGGATTCTTGGTGTCGTCCACAATCGTAAGCGGGGCAAGGGAAACGCCCAGGGCGTTGCCCAGCGGGATGTTTTCGCCGCCCAGGAAAAACTGGTCGGCGCCGCTGGGATTGGCCATTTGGACCCGGGTGTCAGTGTTGCCGGGCGCGCCGCTGTTCAAGATGGTGAGGGTCAGGTCGCCGGGCGGATAGGGGAACCACATGTGGCCATAAATGTCCGTGGGGATGTCGTTGGTGCCGAAAAACCCATCGCTGTGCGCACGGGTGATAGCATTAGGGTAGGTAGAATAAAAGGGACGAAGCGCGCCATCTGTCCACCACGAGCCGAGGTAAAGGGGCGGCGTGTTGTTATAGACGTAGTCAATGCCGCTTTGGGCCAGGCCGGGCTGCAAGGCAAAATTCGCGGCGGAGTACCCGAGCGTGCCGTTGGTGCGGATGACATCCACATAAAGCGCAAGCTGACTCCGGTTCACCGAGTAGGTGTTGTAAAGCAGGCCGAGGTTGCCCGGTCCCGGCGTGGACCCGCCGATCAGCCGGGCGAAGTTGCTGCGGTTGCGCACCCCATCGCGGGCTTTGGGTTCCGTCCAGATGTTGTTGGTGTCGATTATGGACGAGGGATAATCGTCATCAAACCGGATGGTGGCATCGGCCTGGCCGCCGCCGACTTGGCTGAAACCGCCGCCGATAACGACGTTGCCATCAGGCAGAACCTGCGAGCTATTAACAAAGGGCCGGGGCTCCGGGTTGGGGTCCGCAATGTTTGAATTGGTCCATTGCCGGTCGTAGTACCTGCGGTGGAGGCCGGCAAACTGGTTGTAGGCGGTGTCGAGGAAGGTGGTATCCACCGTGCCGTCGGCATAAAGCCGGGTAAAGCCAAGGCGGTGGGTGCCGTTGAACGAAGTGAAGAGGCCGCCCACATACATGGTGCCATCCGGCTGGGCGCTGATATTCTTGACGGTGTCATCGGCTCCCGTCCCCGAATTGAACGTGTTATCCACGGTGCCGTCGCTGTTGAGCCGGGCGATGCGGGTGCGCTGGGCGATGCCCACGTTCTGAAACTCCCCGCCCAGCACGATCTGCGTGCCACCCTGAACCGCCACCGTGTAAACGATGCCGTCCACGCCGAATCCGAGATTGGCATTGAAGCTGGTATCAGCGCTGCCGTCGGCGTTGAGCCGGGCCAGGCCGCTCAGACTCTGGCTGCCGAGGTTGGCGAACTGCCCGCCGATAACCACTTTGCCATCCGGTTGGAGGGCCAGGCACCAGACGGTGTCATCGGGGGCATTGGCGCTCGGATCGAAGCTTAGGTCCAGCGAGCCGTCCGCATTATACCGGGCGATATGAGCGCGCGGGACCTCGCCGATATTCAGGAAGTCGCCGGCGATAACGACCTGGTTGCTGGTCCCGACCGCCAGCGCCCAAACGGGGCCATCCGGGTCCCGCGACGGAGCGAAGGTCGGATTGAGCAAGCCGTTGTTGGTGAGGCAGGCGATGTACGGGCGGGGCGCGCCGTTGTACTGCAGGAAGGTGCCGCCGATCATCATGTTTCCGCTGCCATCGGGCAACAGCGCCAAAGAACTGATCCAGCCGCCGTTGGCCCCGGTGCCCGGGTCGAAACTCGGGTCAATGGGGCCGCTGGGCGTGGCGCGGGCGATGCAACTGCGCGCCTTGCCGTTGTAACTGGTGAACTGGCCCGCCACGATCGCCTTGTCATCGGGCTGCACGGCCAGCGCCGAAACCGTGCCGTCCGTCCCCGGGTAGTGCTGGTTCGATGGAACCGTCTGCACCGCCGGTTTCATGTCCTGGCCGAAGTCGGTGTTGTAGAACTCATCCACCGAGCCGGCCGGCGGGTACTGGTCGTCAAACAGGATCGTGACATGGCACTCACTGTTCTCACCCACGGAATAGTTGACGCCATCAACGGTTTGGTAAAGGGTAACATCGAAGTCCTTGTTGAACTTGGTAAGCTGATCGTTGTTGACCGTGAAGGTGATTACGCCGTACCCGACATTTCCGATGGTGACCGTGCCGTCTGGCGGGAAATCCCCTTGAAACGTGAAATCATAGTTGGTAAAGACATCCAGGTTCGTCCCGCCCCAGGGAAATATCCAGGGGCAAACGTTGTTGGTGTTGGGTATGGCATACTCGGAGCCGGGGTTGAGCGGAAAGAAATTGTTCCATTCCTGTGGGTCAATGCTGTCGGCGAGCATCCCGTTGACGCGGTAGTGGATGGTTTCACTCCGAGTGGCCGCCTGCACACGCTGATGGGTGCGCAAGACGCCAAGGTGGACTGTTGTCCAGTAATTGTTGACATCCCTGGGCACACGATAGTTCCTTTTCCCAAAGTTATAAACGTCGTGGCTCGGAGCGGTGTTGGGGGGCGTCCCGGTCCAATTCTCATCCGGATCCGACCCAAGACCCGCCATGCTCAGGATGCAGACCGTGGCGGTGGCGAACGGCGTGTCGAGCCGGGGCGGAGACACGTTCGTCGTTTCGAACGTGTCGAGGCGCGCGTTGGTGAGGACGACTGAAAACTCGTGATCGATCCAGTTCGTATTCCACAGGTCCGGCGTGCCGTTCGGGTTGTTGGTGGTGGTGGGGTAACTGCCCGGAGAGATGATCGGAATGACGATGGTCTTGCTCATCTCGAAATCGTCGAAGGTCAGCGTGCCGGAGACCGGCGTGTAATGAACCCCCGCCACCGCGGGTGCCAGACCAAGCATGATCGCGTTGGTATTGGTTATGTCGGCGGTCGTGTAATCCACCAGCACCCGCCCGCTCGAACCCGCGACTCGAGTCACCGTCACCAGCAGCCCTTGCGGGTCGTACTCGTAGTACGTATCATGCATGCTTTCACCGCCGTCGTAGCTCAGCCCTTGTAAACTTTCCCATTCGGTGCACTGGTAGAGCGGCGGCGGCATTCCCAAACCGTCGTTGAACTCCCAGCCGATGATATCGACCTCCTCGCTCGCAAAGCGAAAGGCACCCGAGGGACGAAACGCCCAGTTGAGCACGATTGGGCCTACGGCCACTTGTGAGAGCCAGCTAAAAGTCGCCCCTGCCCCCGTTTCTGACAACCCCTTGCCCGCCATGCTGTCCACGGCGATGTAATAGGTGGTGCCCGCCGTGGCATTGAAACGCAGGATGCTCGGACCGTTGAATGGGAGCGGATAGCCGAATGTATAGGGGTTGCCTATTACCGTGGTTGGATCGGTCTGCGAGGTCTCAAGCTCCTGGACAAAGGGATAGTAATCGTCGTTGGCGGCCACCTGGATCAACTGGGAGATGCTCGGACCGATATAGACCGCCAGCACTGTGTCCAGGGTCGTCCCGTTCATATCGGCGCTGCCGAGGGTGTCGAAGGTGACTTCGCCGCTTTCGTTTGTCGGCGCCGTCCACGCGTACCAGAGCGGGTGCTGGGGCGGAACCCCCGCATTGCTGGGACCGCCTGGGTCCGGGATGACCCCGGTATTATTGTTGGTCACACTGCCCCACTGGCCGGTGATAACCTGCGCGCTGGCAAAATTGGTCTGGGCCCGGCCCGCGCTCGCAGCCAGGCTGACCCAGGCCAGCAGGCCGAGGCACAGAACTGCCCGGCGGCCCGGGGGGGGCCTATTCATTTGTAATCTTCGCATAACTGCACAATAAGTTCAAAGGTCCACTGCATTCACTACGGACGCCCTGCCCGCGGCCACCGTTCACCCCAACCCAAATTTAACCGAGCCCGCCGTCTAAGGCGACTGCACCCCCACGCGGTAATAAAGCGCGCCATTGGTACTGATCGGGTACGTCACATTCGCCCGGCCGCCGATCGTTGCATCCGACAAGAAATTGGTTACGAGCTGCCAGTTGGTACCGGGCTGCAGCAGCGACGATGAGGAATAGAGATAGTTGCTGGCCAGCGGGAGGGTGTCCCAGGAGAGCACCACCGACCGCGCCGGGTGGTTGGTGAACCCCACCGTCAACACGAGGGTCGAAGGCGTCAGGGCCGGCACCGGGTCCGGTTTCAAAATGATCGGGCCGGGGCCGGAGCAATTGGCGGCGTTGAAGCCGTCCGTTGGCGGATAAGGTTGGCCGTTGGAATTGATGTCGCAGCTATACACCAAGGCCCGGTTCAATTGGTGGACCGAGCCGTCGGTATAAACAACGTTGGTGGAAGAGAAGAAACCGGTATTGTAATTGCTGACCCAGCGGAAGCGCCCGCCGTTGGTGTCGGCCACGCCGTAACAGCCGTTGAGCAGTTCGGCAATCGAGTTGCTATTAACAATGGCATCCCCGTAATAGATCGTAAAGTTCGTGGCCAGATTTACGCCGACGAAATCGAGGGTTCCCGGCAGGCTGCCGCTGACAAAGTTGACAGTCGCGTCTTGGAATTCGAGCAGATCCACATAGAGCGCGTTGGTGAGGCCGGCGCGCAGGAAGGTGAACTGGCTGGTGTTAGTCTTGCCATCAAGGATCAGCCGGCCCAGCGCCGCGTTGTTGACAAACCCGCCCGGCTGGCACCCGTAATCCCTGCCCGCCCATTGATTGATCGTATTGACACTGGGAGCGGCAGTGTTGGTGATCGTGGTGGCCAGCAGGCTGGCCTGGGGCGGCAGGATTGGCAGATTCATGCCGTTGCCGGCATTCCAGATGTTCTTGTTGGTGATCGTCTCCACACTGTTGGTCAGGCTGCCGTCGTCGAGGTAATTGGTGACGGAAAGCGTGAGCGCAGCGCCGGCCTGCAGCACGTGATTGCTGACCAGCAGGCTGCCGCCTTGAATCGTGATCGCGCCCGGCGTGCCGGGAGCCAGAAAAGCGCCATTGGTGAGGATGGCAGTCTGGGCCTGCAGCAACTGGATGGCGCCGCCGGTGGCCAAGAACACGCCGCCGTTCTGGAAATAGGCGGTGAAGATGGAACAGCCGAAGTTGGTGACGACGCCGGCGTTGACGAAAGCGGCGTAAGGGTTGGTGGAATTGGCCGGGCTGGAGTAGGGGGAAGTCTGTGATCCGCCGAACACCGCGAAGTTTGCGCACTCGATGACGCCGTAATTGGTCAGGTACTGCAACCGCGGTGTCGCGGCCGGCCACAGGATAGCGGGGTTGAGGTAATTGAGGATGCCGACGGGGGTGGGCGCGCCCGGCGCGTTGGTGGTCAGGGTCAGCCGGCGCGTGTCGATCAGGAGGTTGGAGGTGACGTTAAAGACATCGCTGATGAGGATGCTGTCGTCGTGCGTGGCGCCATTGGTGGCCCAGAGATTGAGGGTTTGAATCATCAACGGGGAGGAAGGCGCGTACTGGGCATCGACGAACAGCACGTGGAAGCGGTTGGTCACCCCGGCCACCATGTTGGTCCAGCGCGCGCTGAACAGGTCACAGATGCCGATCGGGCGGGGCAAGGAGGGCACCAACACGTTAGTGAGGTTGAGCAGGCCGTTGGTGCTGCGGAGGTAAACGTCGGCAAAGGGCGCGGCAATTTGCGCGCCGCTGCTGCCGGCAAAGTGGTTGGTGGCTTTCAAGAGGATATAGCTCACACTGCTGATTTGCGCGAGGGGCAGCGTCAGGTACTTGTCCGCCGTCACCTCGATGCGTCCAGGCTCGTTGGTCACGTTTTGCCCCGCCGTGTCGGCCAGGATGACCGAGCCGGGCTGGAACAGGGCTTGATAGGCGCTATATTGATTGGTGACGGTCCCACCGACATCGAATGTGCCCGGCGGGATGGTCGTCCGCGTCGTCGGCGTCCCCAAGTCGAGCAGACCGCCCTCGTAGAATGTGTAATTGTCGGGGATAAAGGTCGGGCGATTGTACCCGGCACCGGCGTAACCATCGATGTCAAGCAGGAAGAACGGATCATACAGGAAGGAGTCCTCGATATAGAGATAGTTGGTCGTGATTCCCTGGTAGTTGGTGATCACCGCGGAAAACTCCACCCAATCTGGATCCATCGCATAGGGATAGTAGGATTGGAGATAGACATTGGCCGTTATCAGCGGGTTGGTGTTGCTCAGGAACACGGCGCGGACCGTGCGGTTGGAGCCGGTGAAATCGGTCACATCCAACAGGTAAATATTCGTGAAGCTGACCCCCCCCAACTGTTGGAAAAAGTTAACGGTGGAATCGCGGTTGGTGACAATATGGTACTGAGTGAAAGGCGGAGTCGCGTCGTAGTAAGCGTCCGGGTTTATACCGGTGGGATAAAGATTCGTCCACGGGCGGCCCAAACCCCAGTACCCATCGAAAAAGCCGCCATTGAAGAAGATGAGGCCGTTGGCGCTATTGAAACCGAAATTCTCCATCGCCAGGGTCCCGCGGGTCAGATCGATGTTTTCCGCCCTTAGGCTCAGCAGACCGTCGTAGCCCATGTTGATAGTGCCGGGATTATAAATATTGGTGGCGTTGACGGTGCATGTGACGCCGCCCGTCCCGGAAACGTCCTCAATGATGTATACGTTGGTCCCGCAGTCAATCGTGCCGTTGTTGTACAAGGTAGAGGCCCACTGCGACTGGCCGGACCCCGACGGGAAGGTTTCCAGGTCGAACCCGGCGTTGCAACTCATCACCGCCCCATAACCGTTGGTGTAGTACAGCGTATCTGAGGTCTCAAAGGGCGGCGTCGTGCTCGTGGTGGAGAACGCGGGCGTCTGGTCCTCATTGGTGTAGTTGATGACGAACAGGCCGTAGTTGACAAAGTTGGTCGTGTCAATCGTCGGCGGGATGTCCGGGGGACAAATGACCGCGCCATCATTCTCGTAAGAGGGCTGGCTGAAGGCCGCGGGCGCCAGCGCCAGCGCCATCAGGCCACAAAGTAACTTCTGCTTCATATATCATTTGGCCGGTCCGCATCGGCCGGCTCAGGCTTGTTCACGGGGTTGACGGGGTTGCCCAGACGTTGATTATATAGCTTTGCTGGGCGACACGGCCCACGGCATCCGTCGCTTGAATCACAAAGTTATATTGAACGACAGTATTATAAGGGCCGACCTGGACGGGAGTGCCGGAAATCAGCCCGGTGCTGGAGACAATCAGGTTGGGCGGCAGCGGCCCCGGCGACGTCGGCGACAGCGCCCACGTGAAGGGGGCCTGCCAGTTGGGCGTGGCGGCGGTCGTCTGCAATTGGACGCTGTAAGCCATGTCGTTCGTGCCGTCCGGCAAATAAGGCGGAGAAATCTGGATCAATGCCTGGTTCTCCAGGTCCGCGATGCTGGTCCCGTCCGGGTAGATGACGGGGTTATTGGTCGTCGCGTCGTAAGAGGCCCAGGTGAAAGACAGCAGCGACCCGGCCTGATCCACGAACAGCGGCCAGGTGCCGTTCAGAAAGAGCGGCCCGACCTTGTTAAACTGGAATTGGACCGGCCCGCGGATGTTGCCTGGCCCAAACAGATTGGGCTGCTCGCCGGTGAGGTCATAAGCCGGAGTGGTGCGAGCGACCGTCGAGATGGCGGGAAAACCGCCAGCGAGATCAGCGGCTGAAAACAGTATGTCGGGCTGGGTCACCACGCGCTGAATCGTCTGCGGGAAGAGGTGGTTATTGGTAACCGCCGTTAAGATGTAAGTATTGGTGACCGGGCTGTAAAACTGCCCCAGCAGAGAGTCAAAGTCCCGGCGAATAAAGGTGACCTTCTCGATCCCCTGGCGCAGCGCGATCGTGTTGGTCAGGCAGAGAATCGGGTTCATCAGAAAGACGTGATTGGTGAAGTAGTCGATGACGACCTGGGTGAAGAACTGGCTGTTGGTAGTGCCCGCGGGGGCGTTGGTCGCCGACAGCACGACATTCGTTTCCAAATTGACCAGCGTCGCTTGCAGCGCCGCAATGGCGACGCCGCACAGGTTGGTCGGCACAATGAAGTATTCCCCCGCCACCGCACTGGTCAGGTACGTAAAGGTCGAGGTGTTGGTTTTGGGCGCGGTCCCGACGGGGTCCCAAGGATAGTTCGTCGGGTAGGTCGTCGTCTGCACCGTCAGCCAGACCGGGCCGATTTGCGTCGTGATGTCCGGCACCGATACCACCACCCAGACGCCGTTAATGAATGCAAACGTCACCACATTGTTGAAGATCTCGTGATACCAGGTCTGGACCGTAAGCGTCAGGTTGGTCACAAACACCAGGTGCGGCGGCGTGCCGGACGGATCCCAAGTGTAATTCGTGTAATACGCCGTGATGTTGGTGACCCAAATGTTCGTGAAGATCGGGGTCGTGGATGCGATGCTCAGGTTTGGATACAAGGCCAGCAGGGCCGCCGGATCGTTGGTCAGCGCCTGCGAAGCCAGCGTCGTCAGGTTCGACGTGAACAGCAGTTCGACGGTGTTCGTGTCGGTCACGAAGGTAACCGTGTTGGTCCCCGCGCCCTCGATATTCATGTTGTTGGTCGCGTAGAGGTAGCGCAGCCCGCCAATGTCGTCCCGGGTCAGGCCGGTGTGGAACCAGCCATAGAAGGTCAAGTCGGGCAGCGTGATCTTGGGCGTCGCCAACGCGCCGTAGGTCGGCTGGTCCGGGTCCACGAAGAACTCGACCGCATCGTCAACATCAGGACCCGGAGGGCAAGACGTCTCGATTGTGTAGGTGAACAAGGTGCCATTGACATATTCCGAGGGCGCCAGGGTGACCGGGTCGAAGTTGCGCTGGATGACCCCGAAATCGTACTCGGGGCAAGGATTGCCCGGCGGAATAATGCGGGCGCGGATACACCAGGTCCAGCGCTGCGGATCAATCAGCCCGAGCCGCTCGATGACCAACTCCATAACGGCGGACTTCAGATCGAAGAGATGCAAGGCTTGAGCGGTGTAATTGAGGCGGCGCTCCTCGAGCGGAACCTCGAGCAGGTCCGGGCTATACGAGGACACATTGGTCAGGTTGTTGAAGACGGCCATCGCCGCGTCCACCGCCGCCACGCCATTGGAGCCAAAATAGTCCAGAAAACTCTGGTCGCAGGCATAATACAACACCGGGTTGTTCCAGCGGAATTCCTCCCCCAGGTTATGGGGATAAAAGGCGAAGTCGGGGCCCCATATATTCCAAGCTTCGACTGGACTAATCACCACAAAGGTAAATTTCTCGTACCCAATGATAGTGGTTTGCCACGTCTCCTGCGGGCCGAGCATGGAGAAGGCGGAAGCCGACAACGGAGCGGCGGCCAGGCTGAGCCAGACCATCCAGCAACTACAACGATTAAGAAAACGCGACATATAAATCCTCCTTCTAGCGCACGCGCAGTACCCGGTAAAAGCTGGCCGGACTGCCGCCCACATACATGGAGTCAACCGTTCCCGGGGCAAACCGCATCCCGCCCAGGTTGGTCCAGCCGTTCAGACTCGTCGAAATCTGCACCTGATAGATGAGGCCCGGCTGGGTGTTCCAGTTCAGGAAAAGGCCCTGGATGGTGGGTTGGAGCCGAATGCGCAGGGCGCTGGCTGCGTTGGTCGGGCAGGTGCCGGCGAGAAAGTCGTAGAGGTTCGACACGCCGGACCCGTCACTGTCCGCATAGGGCGACGGCCAGTTCCAGACATCAGTGCCGAAATAATAAGTCATCCAGTCGTAAGGAATTCCACCCCAGGTGAGCGTGTCGTAAGTAGTGTTAGTGGTGGCGCCGGAGAGCGGCGAGGTGCGGCCAGTGCTCAGCACATAGTCCAACTGGAAAAAGTGGGTGGAGCTCGGAGCGAGGTTGGTCATCGTCCACCAGGTGTTGGTAACCGCGACGGCGGTCGGGGTCGCAGCCCCATCCGCATAAACCTCGTAATCCGCCACGTTCAAGCCTGCCACCGCGGGCCAACTCACGGTCAGCGCGTTCGAACTGAGCACCGTTACAAACGGCGGGCCGGGCGCGACGAGCGGCTCGAGGGTCGAAGCGTAACGCTGGGCGAAGAGGTCGAAGCCGTAGGCCAAGCCGGTGAAACTGGCCCAGGCCACCAGGAACCGCGCTTGACCATCCGCGGCGACCGCGGGATGGATCTGCGGGCCGATTGTCGTCGTATTGACGAGGAACTCGTCGCCCTCGGGTGTGACCTTGCTGCTCAAGAACCGGCCGACCACACCTTCGCTCGAGCCGTTCTGACCCAGGCTGGTCCAGACCGCCAGAACGTCCGAGCCGAGCGACGCCAGTTTCGGAGCATACTGGTCCCCGAAGAGGTACTGGTTGAGGCGCACCACCGGGCCGGCGGCCACCCCCGTGTTCAAGAAGGCGCACGCATAGACGTCCCAACTGTTCGTCATGAGACTGGTCAGGTCTTTCTCGGACCAGGCAATCATAAACCCGCCATTGGGGGAGGCCGCGACGCTCGGATTGGCGCACACGTTGGTGGAGGTGTTGACCGGTATCTCATTCGCGGAGGACGAGCCGTCCGCGTTAAAAATCCGGGCATAAATGTCCACGCTGTTAAGGAAGCGCTCCTGCTCGGAAATCCAGGCGACGACGAACCGGCCATCACTCAATCCGGCAATGGCGGGTGTGCGCTGATTGTAGCTCGTGTACTGGTTCACGAGAAACTCGCCGCCGACCTTCTGGCCCGTCGGCGAGAGCACCTGCCCATACACATCCTGCAAGCTGCTGGCGCTGACCTCGTTGAAGCTGCCCCAGACCACCACGACGTTGCCATTGGCCAGCACCGCCACCGCCGGGTTTACCTGGAAGTTGTTCGTGAAGGTATTGACCAGCACGTCGCTGGCGGGGGTGACCCAGGTTCCGCTCGCCGAGAGGAAGCGGGCGTAAATGTGCTGGTAGCTGCGCTGCCCCCCCTGCCACACGAACACCGCGCCGCCGCTGTTCAGCAAAGCCACCTGCGGGAGTTCCTGATCGCCCGCACCGATGAAGTTGACGCGGAAAGAGGAAAAGGTCCCGGAAAGGGTGCTGTCCAACTGCCGCGCGCTGATCCCCAGCCCGTCGCCATCCGTCAGGTTGTCTTCCCAGACCAGATACCCGCCGGCGCTGTTGATCGCCAGATACGGGCGGGTCTGGTCTCCCGGCAACGAGCCGGCGATGGCATATTCGACGCCGTTGGTGAGGTAGTTGTTGGTTTGGCCAAAAACGACGGCGGGAGCGGCAACAGCCAGGCACCCGCAGACCAACGCGTTACGGGCGAACAGTGACAAAGACATACATTCAGGCATCTACAAACATTTACAGCAGTTTACACCATTAAACAGAGTTGAGCACGCCGACATGCCCTCTCTTTCCATTTTTCATTTGCCCTCAGATTAGCATTGCTGGAGCCGGAGCACACACTAGAGAATTGCTTGCTCATCTTTTTCTGACCGCAAAGAGTGAAACTGTCCCAAAACATCAGTTCTTTTCCGCCCCCGCCAGCGCCGGCGGTTGCATGGGAATGCCGCTCTGCGCAAACGGCATTTCGTCCTCCGAATGCAGCCGGTTGCCCGCCGGGTCGATGAGCAGGGGCGTGACAAAGATGAGCAGGTTCGCCTTCGCGGTAGTCTTGGATTCGCTGCGGAACAACCGGCCCAACAGCGGCAGGTCGCCAAGAAAAGGCACCTCGTCCTTAATCGTTTGCACATTCTCGGAAAGCAGGCCCCCCAAAACAACCGTCTGGCCGTCCCACACATTGACCGTCGAAACCACCTGCCGCACCGTGAAATGCGGCAGAACGGTGGGGATTTCGAGGATGCCGCCTGGAAATGATGAGCCGAAGGTCTGCAACCCCGAATTGTTCACTGCATTGGGGTTGTCGTAGCCCGAAAACGCGGTCACGGTCGGTATCAAAGTCAGGTTGATGGTAAAGCCATCCGACAGCACGATGGGAATCACGTCCAGCGTCGGCCCCAGTTCCATCTGCTCAGGGAGAGGATACACAAAGACAGCGCTCGGGGCTTGATTCACCGTGGTGCCAACCGCCCCGCCGGTAGTCCCGCCCACGCCCGTTGACTGGCTGAAACTATAGGCGGTGATGATGCTTTCGATGTCGGTGGCCTTCATCTGCGCCTGCCGGCCGCTGGTGGTAGTGACCTCAGGCTGAGCTAGAAGTTCGGCCCCGCTCCGCTGTTGCAAGGCTTGAATGGCCACGCGAAACTGCGGGTCGGTCAGAATGCCCGTCAGCGTGAAAAGCGTCGGGGTGGTCCCATTGCGCAAGCCGGAGGTCAAAAGCTGATCGGTACTGCTGGGCGCGATCGTGGTGGGGGTGGCGGCGTAGGGATTGCCGGGAAAAACGCCTATCGGATTGGCAATGGTAGGCGCGCCGTTAAAGGACGGGGCGGTGCCGGCTTGCCCGCCAATCGCGCCGCCGTTCATCGTCACGTTGCCCAAATACCAATCGAAACCCAGGGCTTTGCTATCGGTCTGGGAAATCTCCACGAACTTGGCCTTGATGTTGACCTGGGGCGGCACAACGTTGAGGACTTGAATCGCCGCCTCGATAATGTCCAGGTCCTGCATGGTGGCACGGACCACCAGCATTCCTTGACGATCATTAAAAAAGAGGGCCTTCCCCGGGTTTCTTAGCGGATCGAGGTCCACCCCCAGGGTCTCGAAGTAGCGTATGGCTGCCAGCGAGACATCTACCATGTTATTGGTCTTGGTAAGGAAGTTCAGGCCGCCGAGGCCGCCAGGGGTAGCACCACCTTGTTGTTGCCCCCCGCCCTGCCGGCCGCCTTGCGCGGCCCCCCCCGCGACTGAAACGCGGGCAATAATCGCGCCGCTCACTGTGTTCTGGCTCTGCCCGCCGGTCTGACCGCCTCCTCCCGAGCTGCCACCAAGGCTGCCGCCTGTGTTTTGACCGACGTTCATGGATTCGCCGAAGATGAACGAGCCTACCATTTGCAGGCCCTGGTAGAAGGTGTTGGCATCAACCTTGAACGTGCGCACGTAGAGGGGAACCGTCTCGCGTCCTCTCAAGGAAAACACAATCGCGTAATCCTCGATGGAATACTTGATGGGGCGGTCGGCCACTTTCACGATCGCATCCAGCACGTCCGCCAGCCGAATATCGGTCAGCGCCGGAGCGATTTTGATGCCAATGGCGCTCATATCCACCTGCTCCGCCGGAGCCGACGGCAGAGGGTTGCCGTCCGGACCAAGCTGGGACGCGGCCGGAGTGTTAGCCCCGCCGCTATCCACGTTCTGGCTGAGGAGGAAATTGACGCCGCGCTTCTCCGGGTCGCGCTCCTTGGATTGGTGACTCAAGCTGATAATGACTTCCCCCAGCGGCAATCCGTCAGATGACGGGGGCCAACTGTCAAACCGGATGCGGTCGAGTTTGGTGATGATGGCCTGACGGCCCTGGCCGGTATGGACGAGGTTGGTGCGGGCGTAGAGATTCGGCTTGGGCAGCAGCTCGCGGCTGACCGGGTTGGCCCAGGCCTGCTCGACGGCGCGGATGTCTTGCCGCATCGTCACCTCATGCGCTTTGGCCGCTTGCGCAAACTTGGCCTCCGAGACCAGGTTCAAATAGTACAGCGCGGCTTCGTTATGCGGATCGATCTGGAGAGCCTGCTTCAGTTTGGCGTCGGCTTCATCCAGCTTGCTCATTTCGTAGAACAGCTTGCCGTCGCGGACCAGCGTGCTGGCCTTGACTTTCTCTTCGAGGACAGCCGGCACCTGGCTTCGGACTTCCTCGCTGGGAATGGCGCCGCGCTGCTCGGCCAGCAGCTTCTCGTTGCCGGTCTTGAACTCCACGGCCGCCGCATTCGCGGGATCGACCCGCAACACGTCATCGGCTTGCGTCCGGGCTTCCTGGTAATCGCCCTTCCGCTGCGCGGCGCGGGCCAGTTCCAACCGCACCGCCGCCAGCCCGGCGATGGTCTGGTCCCGTTCGGCGTCCACGCCCGAGCCGATTTTCTGCACCAGATCCCAGGCATCATCATAGAGTTTGGCCGCCGTGATGAGCGCCCCGCGCTCCTGAGCCGCCCGGGCGTCGGCCAGTTTCTGGCGCAACGTGATGCGGTTGGCCTGGCGGTAAACGGCTTCGTTGACCGCCGTCTCTTGCGGCGGCGCCTGGCCCTGAGACGCCGGAACGGCGGTGAGCAAAAGGATCAACGCGAGTGGAAGAGTAGCTGCTTTCATCATGGTTTCAGTTGCGTTTGGCTAAAGACTAACGCGGTTCAAGGTGCGGCACCAACACTGTATTTGACGGTCCATTTCTTTTGGTTCGATTTGGCGGACAATACAACTTCGTTCTCCGTGATAGCAACGATATTGTAATCCTCGCCATTGAAAGAGAGCGGATCGCCCACGCGGCGCCGGGTCCACGTTTTATTCTCCGGGGCATACTTCAAATCAACCATATAGCCCTCGATGCGGCGGAAGGGCTGCTCTCTGGCCACCTCCACGCGCTGTTGGGTGTCGTTCAATTCGAGCACCACGGCCACGTTCGTCGGGTTGTCCGGCGGGGCGTTGGTGCCGCGGAGCGTGAACGTCTCGTTCTTCTCGTTGAGCGAATAACCCTTTTGCGTTTTCCTCCGGTCCCGCACATTGGGGGCGGCTTCGTTCTCGAGGCCGATAACGTAACGCGATCCGCTCTCCAACTGCGTCACCGCATCGAGCGTGAGCTTCAGATAGAGCGGAGTCATTTTGGTGACGGTCATCGCGTTCGGGCCGACGTTAGTGGCGCCGACTTTGATGAGATGTCCGTCCGCTGCCTTCTGCCACGGCATCGGATTGAACAGTTTGTTCGGAGGGGAGAAATCGATCAGGGCGGGGGCGGCCATCCGCTTGAGCACACTGTCCGGCAGGCTCAGGTCCAGGTTCGTCAGGGGTTTGACTTTGGGATGGATGAGCTCGTTGCGCTTCTGTTCGAGCTCCTGCTTGTCGCTGGCGATCTTGAACGGCAGAAACGCCACCGCCACCGCCAGCCCCAGCAGCACCACGCCGAGCAGGACCTTTTCGTAATGTTTCTTGAGAAAATCCATCTTACCTGGGAGAGACCAGTTTCACCACATTGAGCATCAGGGTGACCTGCAGTTGCTTCTCGTCCAGCGCCAGCGGCGGACCGCTCCGGCTGGCGGGGGCGGGGGCCGGCGCCAACGGCTGGGTGTAGGTCGGCTGAGGGGCGGGTCGGGGAGCCCCGGGGCCCCGCCCATAACGATCAGCAAAAGCATCGGCAGCCCCCCTGGGCGGGGGCAGGGGGGCAACGTACCTCGGCGCCGGCGGGGGAACCGGCGCCGCCGCTTGCTCGCTGGCAGCCACCGCCGGCGCCAACACGACGTTGATGGTTTTGACCACCAGGCCGTAGGGCGAGCTGGCGAAGCCGGCCAGCACGGCGGCCAGCTCCGGACTGAAGCAGCGGAAGGTTAGTTCGTACGGTGACAGCACCGCCAAGTCATTCGTCACCGACTTGTCCGGCAGGTAATCGGTTTGCGGCCCCTTCAGGTCGTCCTCGGAAACGCGCTCCCGCCGCAGACTGTCCAAGGCGTTAATCTTGGCCTCGAACAGAACGGTGCAGATCGACTTGACCTCGCCCAGTTGGACGGAGAGTGGCTCGAGGCTGCCCGTGGCATAAGCCAGTCTCTCCCTTTGGGCCGCGAACGAGAAGCTATAGTTCTGGCTGGAACTGTCCTTGGGCACCGCGACGCTGGCTTTGACCGCTTCGTGCTGCATCTGGTCAAGGGTGAGGCTGAGGGCGGAGCTGAATTCCTGACTGGTAAGCTTGCTTGTGCCCGACTCGGGCACGGGGATGGGGGGGCAGCGCTGGAAGTACTGGCGGGCTTTCTGGACATAGTCGCGCAACTCCTGCTGCTGCTCTTTGGCGGCCTTGATGTTGTCGACCTTGCCCGAACCTGGATGGGGGTTCTGCGCGTTCAGCCGCTTGAGCTTCGCGTATTGCGCGTCGAGCTTCCCGAGGATGTCGTTGTTGAGCTGCCACTTGGAGTAGAGGTACCCGCCGGCGAGGCCCATGAGCGCCAGCGCCACAAGGCTCCCAATCAGAAAATACAAGTTGCGCTTTATCCAGTCCATACTTACAGCTTCAGCGGGCGCTTGAGTCGGGCGATCAGGCTAAAGGTGAACGTGCCGGTCTGCTCATCCGGCATGACCTCGCTGTCGGTTCTGGTCTCGAGCGGGTCCGGGTCAAACAGCGGACTGTTTTGCAGCTCTTGCAGCACGGTATAAGCGATGCCCTTGTCGGCGTCAGCCTGACCCGTAACATTCCTCAGGCTCACCGCGCGGAACGTAAGGGTGAGGGTGGCGATTTCGTTGGTGTCGCCTTTGGATTTTCCACGGGCCGGGCCAGCGCCCGGAGCCGCTCCGCCCGCCGGGGCTGGTGCCGCCGCTGGCGGCGGAGGCGCCGGCGCCAGGCCGGGTCTCTGGATGCCATATCGTTTGTTGAAGGCGTCCGACGTCGGCCGGGCCGGCGCGGCTCGCCCGGGCCCCGGCTCCAGGCCCGGGATCGTTTCTCCTCCCGGCCTCGGGGCGGCCGTCACCAACTGCTCGATCCACACGCCCGCATCCGTTTTCAGTTTGTTTCTGGTGGTTTGTTCCGCGCGCATTACTACCTGGCGCAGTTCGCTCAGCACGTCCGCCCAGTAGTAGCGGTCGTCCATCCAGCCCACCACTTGAGCGACCTCCTCCTGCGTTTTCTTCAAATCGCCGTAGGCCTTCTTGAACTTGACTTCCTTCGTCTCCTCCGGCCCGACGTCCTTCTCGACCCGTTGCAACTCGTCGGTCTTGACTCCGGCCAGCTTCTCGAACAGGAACCCCATCGCCGCGATCACCGCGACCATGCTGAAGACGGTGGCAATGAAGTAAGGCTTCTTCTGGTTGAAGCTCTGCCAGCGGAGGGTGCTCTCCGGCATCAAATTAAGCTCCACCGGGCAATGCGCCAGGTTGCGCAGACCCAGGCCGACCACTTCGCCCAGCGAATGCACCACGCGCGCCAGCTCTTCCAGGTTGATCGCCGGGTCGAGCTGAACATTGCGCACCGGGTTGAAGTATTCGACCGGCACGTTCAACTTCTCGGCAAAGAACTGCGCGGTGTACGGCATCACCGATGCGCCGCCCGACAGGAACAGCCGTTGCGGCGCCGAGCCGCCCTGCTGCCCGCGGTAGAACTGCATGGTCTGGTTGACTTGGATGTGGAGGCGCGTCATGAACTGCCGGGCAATCTTCGAGATCGCGGCCTGATGGGGGTTCTCAGGCTCCGCGTAGGCGCCGCCCAGGCTGACGAACCCCTCTTCGATCTTGAGCTTCTCCGCCACCTCGAACTTCAACTTGGATTCATTGGCGAAGTCCTGCGTGATGGAGTTGGCGCCCAGGTTGATGCTGCGGGAAAACACTTTGCCCTTCTCGAAGAAGAGCAAGTTGCTGGTCTTGGCGCCGATGTCCAGCAGCATCGTGCAATCTTCCAAATCGCCGTAGTTGTAACGGAAGGCATTGCAGAGGGCCGCCGGCGAGACATCCGTCAGTTGCAGGCGCAGCCCCGTCGCCTCCGTCACCCGGAACAACCCTTCGACGATGTCCGCCTTGATCGCCACTAGCAGCACCTCCAGTTCGCCGCTGGCCGTCGAGCCCAGAATCTGGTAATCCCAGACGACTTCTTCGAGCGGGAAAGGCACGTTCTGCTGCGCTTCGTACTGGATAATCTGCGTGACCTTGCCGGCATCGACCGGCGGCAGCTTGACAAACTTGGAGAAGACATGGAAGCCCGGGGCGCAGACGTTGACACTCCGGGCCTTGACGGCCTTTTCGGCCAGCATTTCCTGCAGAGCTTTGAGAATGGCCGCTTCGCGGGTGGTTTCCTGGGCCCCTTCGGCCCCCAGCGACTTGAGGACGTACTGCTTCAAGCGCAAACCGCCGGCTTCGTTGATCTCGAACTCGGCGAGCTTGAGACTGCCCGCCCCGAAATCAACGGCGAGAAATGACTTTGTATTCAGCATTACTGTTGTGGCCTACGGCCGACAAAACTCTTGCCGCCCGCGTCGGGTCAACCTGTGGGCGGCCGATGGTGGTTACAGAAAACTCCAACCCCGGTCAAATGGAAAGAGAAAAAAGTGGGCTGGGCAAAAGGAAAAGCAGAATGAGCAAGCACGCAGACGTTCTGGGGATGACTCAGGCATCATGCCGCGCGCTTTCATGATCAATCCAGAATCTTCAACAAGAACCATGCCAAATGGTTTTGTGCGGCATTTGCAGGCAACGCGGGGGGCGCAGGGAGTGAAGTTCACGCATAATGCGTGCGCCCCGCGCATTCAACCGGTCGCAGGAGAGTCCGGGGGGGCTCACACTTTCCGCCGGAAATAGTCGATCGTCCGGGCCAGCCCTTCGGTGAGTGGGACTTTCGGCGCCCACCCCAGGAGCTTCCTGGCCCGGGTGATGTCGGGCCGGCGCTGACGGGGATCGTCCTGCGGCAAGGGTTTGAAACTGATTTTGCTGCGCGAGCGGGTAGCGCGGATGATGGCCTTCGCGAACTCCAGCACGGTCATTTCCGTCGGGTTGCCGATGTTCACCGGACCGTTATAGGAACTCATCATCAGCCGGTAGATGCCTTCGATCAAGTCGGAGACGTAGCAGAAACTGCGCGTCTGCCGGCCCCGGCCAAACACGGTGAGGGGCCGATGCTTGAGGGCCTGGCTGATGAAAGCCGGCACCACCCGGCCGTCGTGCAAACGCATCCGCGGGCCGTAGGTGTTGAAGATGCGCACGATGCGGGTTTCGACCTGATGCTCCTGGTGGTAGGCCATGACCAGCGCCTCGGCAAAACGCTTGGCCTCATCGTAGCAGCCGCGCGGGCCGATGGGATTGACGTTGCCCCAGTAGTCTTCGGTCTGCGGATGCACCAGCGGGTCGCCGTAGATCTCCGAGGTCGAGGCCAGCAGAAAGCGCGCGCGCTTGTGCAGGGCCAGCCCCAGCGCTTTGTGCGTTCCCAGCGAACCGACCTTCAAAGTCTGAATCGGCAGTTCCAGGTAATCGATCGGGCTGGCGGGTGACGCAAAGTGCCAGACGTAATCCACGGGCGCATCCAGGAAAATAAACTCCGTTACGTCCTGCTCGATGAACTTGAAACCGGGGTTGCCGCCCAGGTGCGAGATGTTATCGACCGTGCCCGTGACAAAATTATCGATGCCAATGATTTTGTGCCCGCGCGCCAGCAGCAGATCGGCCAGGTGCGAGCCGAGGAAGCCCGCGGCGCCGGTGACGACGGAGGTGGGCTGGTCCGGGGAGGGAGTTCTAGGTTTCCGGTTCATCCATTGCCCCGGTGTTCGATTCCCCGGCCGCGTCATTTCGCTCCCGTGCCGGCCAGCACGACGGGCAGCGTGCGCCAGAGGATGGTGAGGTCCAGCCACAGGGACCAGTGGTCAATGTATTCCAGGTCCAGCCGCACCCAGTCCTTGAAATCGGAGACGTTGTTGCGCCCGCTGATTTGCCAGAGGCAGGTGATCCCCGGCTTGACGCTCAGCCGTCGCCGATGCGCCAGGTCGTTGAACCGCTTGACTTCGTCCACCGGCAGCGGGCGCGGGCCGACCAGGCTCATCTCGCCGCGCAGCACGTTGACGAGCTGGGGAAGTTCGTCGAGGCTGAACTTGCGGAGCCACTTCCCGATGCGCGTGACGCGCGGGTCATTGCTCACCTTGAAGACCGGTCCGCTCATTTCGTTCATCGCGGCCAGCTCGTGTTTGAGTTGTTCGGCGTTGGTCACCATGGTGCGGAACTTGTAAATGGTGAACGGCCGGCCGTTGATCCCGGACCGTTGCTGGCGGAACAACACGGGCCCCGGGGAGGTGAGCTTGATGAGCAGGGCAATCAGCGCAAATAACCACGAGAGGCCAATCAGCAGGACGAACGACCCGAGCGAATCGATCAACTGTTTGGCCACTCGCGGCCACGAGGACTCCGGGGTGGAGCGGAAGACCAGCATGGGCCAGCCATAAAAATCATCGAAGCTCGTGCGCGAGATGTGGGTCTTGAAGAAGTCCGCCACCAGCCACGCCTCGACCCCCTCCAGCTCGCACGCCCGGATGGCGGCCTCGATTTGCTCAAAATAAGCGTGCTTCGCGCTGAGGATCACACTGTTGACGGAGTACTCGTGCAGCATCTCCACCAGGCGCCGCACCGGCGCCTGGCTCAGGTCCAGGCGCGCCAGGATTTCCACCTCCTCTTCGGACTTCGCCTTGAGTTCCGCCTCCATCCGCTGGGTTTCGTCGCTGGCGCCGACGAGGATGACCCGCCGCCGGTACTGGGCCTGGGCCACCCGGGTGCTGGCCGCCCACCGCAGCAGCTCTTCCTTGAAGAATACGAGGCCGAAGCTGATGAATCCAAACCAGATCACCACGCCCCGAGCCACGGGTGGGATCTTGAACAAGTACATCGTCAGGACCAACCCGAGCGTGGTGAAGAGGCAACCCTTGAACAGCATCCAGGCGGTCGTGCTCCGGGAACAAAAAGGCGAGCGGGCGTAAAAGCCCTGTCCCTCCAACAGCAGCGGCGCGGCCGGGATCAGAATCAGATATAGCCGCACGTAGGCGTCAAACGGCACGTTCCAGTCTGCTAGAGCGAAGAGATCGATGATGTCGAGGTTCGCCCGCAACTCGTAAGCCAGCCAGAAACTGACGGCGAACAGACAAGCATCCATCAGTTGATGAATTTGCATCCGAATCTGGCGATCGCGGCGCAGCATTTCTTGTCAGCTTTCAGCGAATCTCAGCAAGGTTAGGCAGAATTCGTCAAGAGTGCTTTTTAGCGGAGGTCTGCGCGCAGCGCAAGCTCAAAGGGCGCGGGCGGTTCATGGCCGGGCGGCACGGGCGGTTTCCGCCGGCTGCGGGACCCGTTGAAACTCAGGCACCGAGGCGACCATGAACTTCTTCAGGCGCTCGAAGGCGGCGTCCTCCTGCCCCGGGGCGCAGACGGTGAAGCAACTGATCATGGCCCACCGCTGCAAAACGCCGGTGAAAAACAGGTCGCGGGCCATCCACCACATCCGCTGCCAGTGCCGCGCCGTGTATTGGTTGTCGTCGGCCACGAACCAGAAGATATAAACGCCCCGGCCGGTCTGTGTCTGTCCGTTGGCGGTAAGTTCTTTGGTGGCGACGAACTTCATCACGGGCAAATCGTAGGAGCAAGGCCGGTCCATGTGCACGGTGGTTTCTGACGAAGCATTGCGATCAATGTGCCAACCCTGGCCTTCGAGGCAGAATTCGGTTTTATGCAGGCTGGTTCGGTCCCTCCCCATCAGCACGACGCTCAGGGAGGCGCCGAATCCATCGGGCGCCTGGTAACGTCTCTGGCCAAAACTGGTGTCCTGCGGCAGCCAATCGAGGACCTTTTTCTCCACCGGAATGGCCTCCGAGGTGTAGTCCAGCACGCGCTCCGGCAAATCGACTTGGAGCCGGCCGCTGCCCGGGATGGGAGAGGTCTTGACGCCTGGCCGCCCGAGCTTTTGGCTGGCCTTGAGCCTCGTCAAGAGGGCAGCGGCACCCCCCATCAGCGCGAGCGCGGCAAGGAGGATGATCCACTTTTGCTTGTTCATATTGGTTTCGCGTCCAAAGCGCGCCAGACCGGCTGGCACTGCCCTCTATTCAGAGGGCGCTTCGCGCGTCGGATTCATGCCGAAGATCGCCCCGCCACTGGTTCCGGCGCGCTCGGGGTCCCCGCCGGCGCCGGGCCCGGGAGGCGCGGTTCACGCAGCAACGAACCGAGCAGGAACAGGCCCAGAAAGGCCGGGATGTAGGGGAGCAGGCTGAGCACTCCGAACGGACCGCCCTCGTGGACGTAGCCGCCGGCCCGCGGCCCCCAGATTTCTGCGGCAATCACAATGGTGAGCATCCGCACGACGTTCCCCAGGACCGCCAGCGGGATCGCCGAGCCGATCAAGACCAGGCGTCTCCACCAGGTCCGGAAGGACAGGAAGGCGTAGATGACGGCCACCGCCAGCGTCGCGAAGAGGCTGCGAATCCCGCTGCACGCCGGCGCCACGTCATATTGATACTGGTGCGCGGAATCCATTAAGGCCGTGCCCTCTCGCACAATATCAATCTGCAGGATGTAACCGCAAATCCACTCCACCAGCCGGCACACCAGCAGCCGCAGGGGAAAAGTGATCGACACCGCCGACCAGCCGAGCGGAATGCAAAAAGCAAAAAGGAAAAACGGGAAGAAGCTGTCGCGCAGCCATTGGCGGCCCCAGACCAATCCCGTCAGGCCGTAGATGCCGGTGAACAGCGCGAGGATGGAGATGCGCGGTTGCTGGCCCATATACCCGACCAGATGCAGGCCCAGGCCCAGGCCCACCAACAGCAGCCCGGGCGCCCAAAGCCTGAGCTCGAGGGCGAGCAACTGCTTGCGTTTCCACCATAAGAGGCCCAGCACGATGAAGGGAACGAACATCCCGTGGGAATCGTCGGTACCGGTGGCGTCGGACTTGAACTGATAGGCCAAGTACATCCACTGTAGGAGCGACGGCGTGGTGATGTAGCCGAGGGTGGAGTTGCCCAGGAACTGAAAGAGCGCCAGCCAGGCGACCAGCAGCAGGAAGAAAAGGCCCTTATTGGGCAGCCGTTGCCAGCAGTCCATAAACTCGATGCGGAAGTCTTCGAGAATTCCGTTGGCCGGTTGCCTGTCCATGCGCGTAAAGTCTAGCTTATTAAGTCGAGCCTATTGGATACACTAACCGCCCGCCTTGCTCAATTAAATTCCGTTTGCGCTGCGCGCGGTTCTCTGGTGCAAGCCTCGGCGCCCGCCCGGGAGGAACCTGGGCCGTGCGCGCCAGCAGCGAGCATCTCGTCGCTCGCCGGGATGCGCGTGGTCATCCGCCAGTCCAGTGAGGTCGCCACCTGCCGGCCCGGCAAGCCTGCCGCCTGGGAAGAAGCCTCCGCCGGTTCCGCCGACCTGCGCCGCGGCAAGTGATAATGGTTCGGATCAGCAAGAGCGGTCGCTAACCAAGTGCCGGTCACAGCTTGACTCGTTTAAGCTGAACCTCGTGGCGCCGTGCGGCAATAAGACGGAGTTGGCCGGTGTCTTTGGCCTAAAGGCAATGAACGTGCCGAGAATGCCAGAGTAATCAATTAGCTCTCCAGCTCGCGTTGGATGACCTCAGAACTGAAAGTAGATGAACTCGACTCGGCCGAACCAGCCGAAAAAGACGATTGCGTAACACCCTGCCAGATAGACCGTCCACCGGCACGCACGGATCGCCCACAACTTGCGAGCCCATTGCGGGGGGGCCTCCAGGAGCCGGTCCATCCCGAGCAGCCCCGCGACGCTCACGACTGCCACGACCATTTCAAAGATTGGCAATCCCATCTCCCTCAGCGTAGACATCATGGGGGGTCCGCCGCGGTTGAACATGTGGGCAAGTATGTAACCAGCGTCGCGAAACGACCGGGCGCGGAAGAAGACCCAAGCCACCGTGACCAGCGCGAAAACGCACCCCGCCTGCCCTATCCACAGCAGCCGGGGGAAGCGCTCCAGACCGAGTCGCCGTCGGAAGGCCGTGCGCCCTGGCGCGCTCAGTTTTCCGGCCACCAGATAGAAGCCGTGGAGCGCGCCCCACACGACGAAGCTCCACGCCGCGCCATGCCAAAGCCCGCTGACTAAGAAGACGATCATCAGGTTCAGACAGACACGCGGCAGCGCGGCGCGGCTGCCGCCAAGAGGAATGTAAAGATAATCCCGAAACCAAGTGGATAGGGAGATATGCCAGCGCCGCCAAAAGTCGGCGATGGAAGTGGCGAAATAGGGCCGCCGGAAATTGGTCATCAGGTCGTAACCCATGACGCGCGCGACGCCGATGGCGATGTCCGAATATCCCGAGAAGTCGCAGTAAATTTGGAAGGCAAAGAACAGCGTGGCCAGCAGCAGGGCGTGGCCGGAGAAGTGGCTGGGCTTAGTGTAAACCGTGTTGACGACCAGGCCGAGGTTGTCCGCCACCACGACTTTCTTGAACAGACCGTACAACATCAGCCGCAAGCCTTCCACCCAGCGGCCGTAGTCCACCCGATGAGTCTCGTGAAATTGGTGCAGAAGGTTCTGAGGCCGTTCAATCGGACCCGCCACCAGTTGCGGGAAGAACATTACATACAGCGCATAAATCCCAAAGTGCCGTTCGACCTTTTGACGGCCCCGATACACCTCGATGGTGTAGCTCATCGCTTGGAACGTGTGGAAGGAAAGGCCGATCGGCAGAATGATTCGCAAGGCCGGCAGGAGCCACGGAACCCCCATGAAAGAGAGAAGTTGGTTGAGGTTGCTTGTGAGGAAGCCGTAGTACTTGAAGATGGCCAGCATGCCGACGTTGGCGGCCAGGCTCATCCAAAGGAACAACCTCCGCCGGAAGCCGTGAGCTGCTTCGATCCAGATTCCGGCGAAGTAATCCACGACAATGGTAAAAAGCAGAATGAGGATGTACATGGGAATGAAGGCCATGTAAAAGACGCAACTGGCCGCCAGCAGCCAGAACCAGCGCACCCGTTGGGGAAGCGCGAAGTGAAGCGGCACGACCACCAGGAAGAAGAGGAGAAACTCGAAAGAGTTGAAGAGCATCGTGTGTGGGCCTTCGGGTGCGTCGGGTTGGACGGTCGCTGGTCCTCAGCCGCCTCCACCGGCCGAGCCTGAGGGTGTGTCTTTGAGCCAGGGTCCCACCAAACGCCACAATCGCTCGGTGTATTCCCGTGCCCCTTCTGGGTTCAAATGCGCGGAATCAGAGAAATAGCTTGGCGGAAACACCCAGTAGTCCGGACCGCAAAGCCGGATGTCCGCCGCGGCGAGACGCTCGCGGGCTGCCAGGTTCGGCTGAGTCGGCGCGACCTCGCCCTCCCGGTAATAGCTGGGCACTACAAATACTTGGATCCCGCCTTCATGCATGGCGCGCTTCAACCGCTGGAAGATCGGCCCCTCGGTCAATAGCTTTCGCTCCTTGACATAAGTGGGATCGTCGCCTTCGCGGTGGTAGTCGCTGGGCAGCCGATGACCGGGGTAATGACTCTGGCTTACGATGAAGTGGTAGCCTCGGTCGCGTTCCATTTGCGCTACAATCTCCAGGACGTGCCGGTAGTAGGCGCGCAGGCCGCCGTTTTTCCAGGATCGGAGCGTGAACAGGACCAGGTCGCGCGGCAGCTTCCGGAAAGGAAACAATCGCCACATTAACTGATCATCGCTGCGGAGCGCGGCAAGCAGGTCGTGGACGTCGTTGGTTCCCCAAGCCTCCGTCAGGAGCAGGTGGGTCGGGGCCTCACCGCGAGCGACCAGCGACTCCGGTCCCCAGATGAACGACTCGCTGCCGGGCATGCCCAGGTTGAAGGAGGACACATTGGTGCCCGCCAACCGGTCGAAGAGCAGCGGTTGAAAACCGCTCAGAACTTTGCTGCCGCCGCAGATCAACACCCGGCAGGTGGCGCCGCTGCGAAAGACCTTATTGTGCCTGATGTAGCGGAACTTGGCGGCGTAGATCTGGTCTGCGCCGGAATGGAGGCCGGGAAGCAGCAGATTGGCCCCGAGAAACGCCAGATAGAGCAACCCTGCGACGGCAAAGAAACGGGTGAGCATTCGCGCTAATGATGGAGGCTGGGATGCTTGACTTCGCCGACGGTGAATAGTCAATCGCCTTTTTACGCACTGCATGGGCGGAGGAGTGCCGGTCTTCTAACTCACTCAACCGTTGGCCAGAACGGGTTGCCGAATTCAGTCATGAAGGTCACTCTACCAAGTGGCCCAATCGTGTCAAAGTCCAAAACGGGGCCGCCTCTCATTCGGAGCCGTTTACCCGTTTTGTAAAGCCGCCCTGGACCGCGCGACTAAGCGCCGATCGGCCGGCGGACGCTCGGATGGAGCTTGAAGCGATTGAACACCATCTTGGGCTGAGGCACGAACGCCGGTTTCGCCACGCCGCCGTTGAGGCTGATGCTCAAACCAAGCAGCCCTAAAAATGTGGGCAAATCCGAAGAAAGCCCGCCGAAGACAGCGAAGAAGAAAATGACTTTCACGACGAAGTAAGCAAACAGAAAAGTGTTCGCATTATGGTAAGCAGGGTCACCAAACTGGTAATTGTCATAAACCACCCGAATGCCGGCGGCCAAAAGCCAGACGAAAGCGATCGAGCCAAATATCCCGAACGGCAATATGACGGACAAGGGGCCGTTGTGATAGTTGCCGGTTAGTTCAGTGCTTTCCATCGACTGCCGCGACATCGCAAGCTGCATCTGTTCGTTGGCGCTGAATGCGTAGCCTTTGCCGACCAGGAGGTACCGCGGGATTTGCGGCAGGAGGTCCCGCCACATTTCCAGACGCCAATTGCTCGATGTCTCGGCGCTTATTTTAGCCAGGGGATCGACCTGGATGAACGGCACAACCGCCAGTGTGCGCTGCAGAGGCAACGGCAGCCGCGTCGCGAAGAGTGTCGCCAGGCCTCCGATCGCCAGCGACACCAAAATTACTGGCAGCAGCAGCCGGGTTTGGTGCAACCGCTCCAGGAAGAAAAGCAGCCCGAAAGTCATCACTATAATAACTAACGTTCCCCGGAAGCCGCCCAGCAGGCCAACCAGGACAAAGAAGCAAAACACGCCCAACCGCAGGGGCTTCGCGGTGTCGAGGACCCCGCGGATGCCATAGCGGGCCAGCATCAAGTTAAAGACCATCATGCCCAGGGTGGACAGACCGAACAGGTGCATCACGAGGCTCGTTGGCCCCGCCACGCTATGCTGGTCCGTGAACGCCGACATGCTGGTCAAAGGAAACAACAGAAACAGAAAGTTCAGGGCCGGACTCACCCTGCCCCCCAACTCCCCTATCACCGGGGTCGCGCCTCCCAGGAAAAACAGCGCAACATACAGGTTGGCCCGCTTCGGGGGAATCTGGCGGTTGATAATCGCGAAATACCCAAGAATCGCCGCGAACATAATAAAATAATTCTTGCCGCCGTAAGTATCCCCGCCCAACACCCTGACCGCGAGGCCGCCGGTCAGCCGCGCCGTGAGCAAAACCACGGCCGTGAAAAAGATAAGCGGCCGCGCCACCGAGGGGACGTGCAGGAACTTCATTCTACGGTTAAGGGTATATTGCAGTATCGCGATGGTGAAACTGGCTGCCGCCAGCCCCATCCAGACCTGCGGCCTGCCCGGCAGAAAGAACAGCATGGCGCTGCTGTTCCAGGTGGCGATCAGCCAGGCATGGTGCCAGCGCAACAACAGCGGGAGAACCAGCACGAACAAAATGGCCACTACCACCGTGACGGTGGTAAAGTCCAGCGGATTCGCCAGCAGGTACCCGAGGAACACCGCCAGAGGCAGGCAAAGCCCATAGACGACCAGTGATCGAAACAGTGCGGATGCGTTAGACATCAATCAGTCGAGCCCGTTACGCGCTACGCCTTAATATACTCCGTATTCAATTCCATGCCAGTGGCGGGTTCCTCCGCCTGCGCCAGGGATGCGTCTGCCCCATTCAGCGCCACGCTCAAACCCAGCACCCCGGTGAAGATCGCCATATCTGACGACAAACTGCCGAAGAAGCAGAAGAAGAACACCGCCTCGACAGCGAAGACCGCCAGCAGCAGCGTGTTCACGCTCCGGAGGGCCGGGTTGCCGAACTTCCAGTTTCGATGCAGCACCCGCAACCCCGTAACCACAAACCAGACGAAAGCAATCGCTCCGTAAATGCCGAAGGGCAGCAAGATGGAAAGCGGGCCATTGTGAAAATTCCCAACCATGATCGTGCCCCCAAACGGGTTGCCGGCTTCGCCCATCTCTACGCCAGTGAAATAATCGCGCTGATCGATGCCCCAGCCTTTGCCTCGAAACAAACACTTGGGCACTTCCGGCAGCACCTCTTTCCACATCCCCAGACGCCAGTCGAGGGAGGATGAGGCGTCGTGGACCGCCACATAATTAAATTTGCCGGGAAGGAAACTCAGTGCGCGCTGCACCGTCAGCGGCAGCTTTTCCGCCTGGGGCAGCACGACCGCGAGGCCAAGGAGGGCCACGCCCAGTAATGCTGCCGCGTAACGGGTCCGGTGGAGCCCCTCCAAATAAAGCATCAAGGCGAACGTCATGCCGGCGAGGATCACAAACCCCCGGAATCCCGACAGCAACCCTGCCGCCAGCGCCGACAAGAGCAGCAGCAACCGCCATGGCCGCGTCAAATCCAGCACCCCGCGCAGGCTGAAGCGCGCCAGCAGGTAGCCATAGACGGCCCCCGCAGCCGGCACCAGGTCGCTGATACGCACGAGTCTTTCGGAGGCGCGCAGCGGTCCTTCCAGAGCCTCGTGAGGCAGCGCCGTCTGCGGCGCGAAAAACAACGACAGGAAATCAAACTTCCCGCCGCCGAGAGCGGCCAAATCACCCACCGCGAACGTCAGTCCGGAAAGGAAAAACAAGGCCACATACAACCCGGCCCGATGCGGCGGAATCCGTCGGCTGGTAAACACAAAATAGCCCGCGACCGCCGCCAGAAAGTAGAAATAATTCCTCCCGCCGTAGTGGCCTGAGCCTAAAGTGCGAACGCCAAACCCGCCGGTCATCAGGCCGGTCCCGACCACCACACCGGCCAGGGCCAACAGCGACTTGGTGACCGAGGGTTCAACCACGAACCGCGCGTTGGCGCTGACTGCCCGGCCGAGGACCGCCAACAGCAAACCGATGAAAGCCATGATCGCCCATAAGGAGGGCTGGCCCGGGAGAAAGGCAGGAGCGAACGCCGCTTTCCAGCTCACCACCAGCAGCAAATAATACCATTTCAGCATCAGCGGAATGGAAAGCGCCACCAACACAAAAACCACCACCGCCAGGCTCCCCAACTCCATCGGCTCGGCCACAAAATATCCCAGCAGCACCGCCAGTGGCAGGGACAACCCCATGACCAGATGGGTCTTGGGTATATTTATCGCATTTGCCATTTCGCAGCAGCAGCAGAACAAACTTCGTCCCTCCGTGCAACCTTTTTCGATCATCATTTGACGGGAGTTTTTCTGCCACCCTCCCGCCTGGCCGAAAAAACTGCCTCCCCGGCAAACCAATAGTTGCTGAGTTTCTGCCTGGGGCGGCGCCGCAAGGCGGATTCAACAATCCAGGAAATCGTAGCCGCCGACGGCAGTCGGCGCACTTTTCCTCATTTTCCTCAGTCACAGAAGTCAGCGCCGACTGCCGTCGGCGGCTACGGTTTCTTGAATCCGCCATGGCGGCGCCGCGTCCTGTCGTCAACTGATTTGACATCAGAACCAATTCTTGCATCCTCGCCGAATATGAAACCACCTCGCGCTGAAGTTACGACGACGTCCACAAGTCCGTCGCCCTGGCCTTTGCAGGTTTTGGCAATTGGCCTTTTCCTGCTTTGCATAACCTACCATCTCGGGATGGCCGCCCGGGGATTCAGCGCGTATCGCGGTCAGCATTTAGGGGCGGCCCTGGAATATGCCAAAGGCAGGATTGATCTGCTGCGACCCGTCATTGTGGGTTTCAACGCCAACGGTGCGCCGACGGCTTACGAGTTTCCGATCTGGCAGGCCGCCGCCGCGGTTTTTTTCAAGCTGTTCGGCCTCTGGTTTGGGTGGGCAAATTTGACCTCGCTATTATTTATGCTGGCCGGGGGATGGCCGCTTTTTCAAATTGCGCGGCTGTATCTTGGCGTGCGGGGAGCCTGGTGGACGCTGGTTTTTTTTATTGCGCAACCGCTGGTCTTTTTCGAGGCGGGGCGCGGAGGAAATAACGGCTGTTGTTGCACATTTGCCGTGTGGTTTGTGTTCTTTGGCGAGCGTCTGGTCCGCACCGGACAAATTGGCTGGACCATTCCGGCGGCGCTGTTCGGCGCTTTGTCGGCGGTGACCAACGCCTCGTTCTTTTTCTGCGCCGGCCTGGCGGTTTTTTTTATGCTTGTTGTTCAGCACGCGAAATCGCCGCGCCGGTGGATTCTGCTGGCCGCGGTCGGGCTTTTCGCCGCGGGCGTGTTTGCGGCGTGGACACACTATACCAGCCAGTTGGCTGCCCAGGCGGAGTTTTCGTTTGTTGATCTCAGGCTGTCAGGCAAAACGGAAGGGACTTCGATGGTGTCGTTGTATTTCGGGGATTTGCGTTATCGTCTGAATCCTGCCATGTGGGTGAAGGGCGCATGGCATTTTTTTAACGGGGAATTCGGCAGCTACGTGCTGCTGGCGCTGCCCATTATCGGTTTCTTTGGTTTGCGCAGGGGACTGGCGCACTTCTGGATCGCCGCGGCTGCCGCCACCACCCTGGTATTCACGAATCTGGTGCTCCAGCATTACAAATATTATCTCATGTTCAGTCCGGCCCTGGCCCTCCTGTGTGCAGCGGCCATGGAACCCCTGGAGGAGCATCTGTTTTCAGGAACCTGGGAAAAGTGGCGGACTTGCGCCATATTCGGAACCGGTGTCCTGCTGGGCCTGGCCGTCCTGCAAGGATTTATGGGAATGAAAGTCGTCCTGGAGACCGATCCGTATCCGGAGCACATCGCACAATTGATCAGGCAATACACAAGCCCAAATGACAAGCTCTTGATCGAGGGCGGCGGCTTGGGCGGCGACGAACTGTTCCTTTCCGATCGCCGGGGGCTTTCGATCTGGAGCACGCAATTTCTCGAGCAGCCGCAGAATTTGAAGAGAATCCAATCTTTGGGATTCACCAGGCTGGTCATGATCAGTGAGTCACCTCTCTTGACGGCTGTGCAACAGTCAAATCCAGGAGGCGCAAACATCTCGCGCCGTTCATATCACCCATTCCTTACGCCGGTTGCGCAGGGCTGGAAAACTTTGGTCGAAAATGACGATTTGCTTATCCGGGTGATACCCCCCGGCTAAAATGTAAACCATGCGCGATCCGATCTGTGCGGCCTTGGTTCTGAATTACAACGGCCGCCACCTCCTGCACGAGAACCTCTCCTCAGTCGTCACCGCGGCCCAGAACGTCGAGGGTGGCTGCGATGTGATCGTGCTCGACAACTTGAGCACGGACGGCAGCGTCGAGTTTCTCAAGGAAAACTACCCCGGAGTCATAGTGGAGGTGGCCCCGAGCAGCCGCATTCTATTCTCTTACAACGACCTCTGCCAACGTATCCGGCACAAATATGTGGCGCTCCTCAATAATGACCTTCGTCTGCGGGAGGACAGCTTGTCCGTCCTGTTGCCTCACTTCGCGGCGCCCGATGTATTTGCCGTTTCGGCAATTCTGCTGGACGCGGAAGGCACGACAATCACACGCTCCCGGATGCTTGCGGGATCGCATCGCGGGCTGTTCCGAAGCGCGTCTCTCCAGGCAAATGAGGTCGCGCCGACCCTGGACGGCGGCCCCGCCGCTGCCTATGACCGGGAGAAATTCGTTGCCCTCGGCGGCTTTGACGAGCTCTACTGGCCGTTCTACTGGGAAGACAAGGATCTCTCCTATGTGGCCTGGAAGCGAGGGTTCCGGGTGCTGGTCGAGCCGCGGAGCGTCATGTGCCACCGGCACCATGCCACCATCCAAGTTAACCCTCAGAACCAAGCCGTGGACCACCGCAATGCCCACCTCTTCTTCTGGAAGAATATCACCGACCCCGCGCTGATCACCAAACACATTGTCTGGCTCGCCTTTCTTATCCCTTGGCGAGCCGTCCGAGGCAATTGGCCCTATCTTTGTGGTGTGTGGACCGCCTTCCGCAAACTGCCGCAGGCCCTGAAACGGCGCCGGGAAATGAAGCCGCTCTGGACACGAACGGATGCGGAGGTCTGGGCGCTGATTCGCGGCAACGGGCCGTCCCCACCCCCCAGCCCAGCCGGAAGCCCGGCCAGGCGCGAACCGGCCAATGCGGTTCCGTTGTCAAGGTGAGGCGCTCATCCCGCAGCCGCCAGCGATCATGCCATCTATCCGTAGCGAAACGAGGGAGCCACCCTTCGTGGCACTACTTGAAGAGCCTGGCAAAGATACTCCACAGGGAACGATAGAGAGGACCGCAACGTTTTTTGAGAGAGAACGCGACCGCATCCAATCGCGACCGGCAAAGCATCCAAACCAGAATTCTGGATAGATGAAACCGCCAGCCCAAGCGCGCAGCCGCCTCTTTGCTCACGAACACTACATCTCCCCAAACGCTCCCTTCCAACATATTGGTATCCAAGGCGACAAATCCGAGGGAGCTCATCAAAGATTCCACTTCGGAATACACTCTTTGCCCTTCCCTCACCGGTGTCCGTGCGGTTTCCACATGAAGCGCTATGACCCGCTCCTTGATCCCTGTCATCCCCTCTATCACCTCGAACTCAGCCCCCTCCGCGTCGATCCACAACCCCACCCTCTGCGCCTCCGGGTGTCGCGATAACAGCAAATCATCAATCCGGCGAATTTCTACTTCCACCCTTTCTGTGACCCTCAATCCTGGGTGCACCAACAGAGAGCTGGTCCCGGGGTTTTTCACGTTCTGATCCTCATAATTCAGGTCCGTCACGTGGAACAAGGCCGTCCCGTTTCTATTGCCCACCGCATAGGGGAAGATTTCGATTCGGTTGTTCAAGAGTGCCTGGTTTGCCTCCATCTTTTGGCACAGGTGCGGGTTTGCTTCAAACGCCATTAGCACTGCGTCGGGCAGGATTTCCCGAAACCGCAACGAATCGCAACCATCGCAAGAGCCGATATCACAAACGCAATCCACTCCAAAACGCCGGAGCAGCATTTTGAAAACCAGCCTTGTATTTGTTCGCATTTTCTTTTTCCACCGACTCAATCTATCATTTTTGCCGATGTTAGCGGGGCACGGGACTGGCCTCAAGCCCAAAGCCGTGAAAAGTCGTGACAAAAGCGGCGCTGGGGCCGGCTCTCTTGGGCTTGACTCTGGGCAGGGCCTTCCGCCAATCTGCCGCGCTTTGAATGATTGTCCGCTGGCCACTTCCATTCGGCCTTAGCCAACCAGCCGCGCTCCTCGACCGGTTGCGCCGCTCGACCGTAGTCTGGTCCTGGGTTTTCAACGGTTTCCGCCTCGCTTCGGGGCTTCTCCTGCTGCCGCTGGTGCTGCGCAAGCTGTCCACGGAAGAGTTGGGGATGTATTATGTTCTCTTGAGCCTGGTGGCCCTGGCCCCGGTCATCGATTTCGGCTTCAGCCCGACGATCCTGCGGTTTGTTAGTTACGCTATGGGCGGCGCCGAAACCATCCAGGCCCACGGGGTGAGCAAGAGCGCCGGCGCCGGCCCCAACTTCGGGTTGCTCTGGCAGTTGTTCTTTACCACCCGCGCGCTTTACCGGGGCATGGCCCTGGTCGTCCTCGTGATCTTAGGCGTCTGGGGCACCTATATGGTCGAACTGCGCATCCACGAGACGCCCTCGCCCAACGTGGTTCGGGTGGCCTGGCTCATCACCCTCATCGCCACCGTCTTCAACGTTTATTCCTCGTGGGCGCCGGTTTTTCTGCGCGGCATGGATGACGTCCTCACGTCGGTCCGCATCACAGTGCTCGCCTCGGTAGTGAGGTTGCTGCTCGCGGTCGGATTGCTGCTGGCCGGCGCGGGTTTGATGAGCCTGCCCCTGGGCGACCTCACCGGCAGCTTAATCCAGCAAGCCATCGCGCGGCGCACCTGTCTGCGGCGATTACGGCGCCAGCCTCCGCCGGCGATGGTGGAGGTCTGGCAAAACCTGCGGACCCTGTGGCCCAACAGTTGGCGGCTCGGCCTGCTGTCCTTGGGCGGCTACTTCACGGTCAATGCCAATACCGCCATCTGCCTGAGTGTCCTGGGTTTGGCCGCCAACGCGCGCTATGGGCTATCGTGCCAACTCCTGGGCGTGATCAGCGGCATGGCCTCCGTCTGGACCTATGTCAAATGGCCGGTGATCGGCCAGCAGCGCGCCCGGCATGATTACGCGGCGATCCAACGAACCCTTTGGCCGCGCATGTGGCTCCAATACCTCACATTCCTGGCCATGGCCGCCGGACTCCTGCTTTTCGGCCAGCCGCTGCTGCGATTGTTCGGCAGCGGCAAACAAATGCTCCCCTTGCCCTGGCTTGCTTTGCTGACTCTTAACTCGTTTCTGGAGGGAACAGTCAGTACCTGGGGCACGCTGATTACCACCGAGAACCGCATCCCGTATTTGTGGCCGGGGCTAGTGAGCAGCCTCCTGGCCTTCGCGCTCTCGCTTACGCTCATTCACACCACGTCGTTGGGGTTAGGGGCCTTCGTGCTGGCGCCGCTCCTGGCCCATTCCCTCTTTAACTATTGGTATTGGCCGCTTTACGCCGCCCGTGGCATTCAGACAACGTGGCTCCGCTTTACGTTTTCCCGGCCGAAGGGCAATCCTGGCGCGTTGTAGAACGATGTGGAAATGTGTGAAGATGAAAATTGCCCTCCTAACCACCGACAACCGCACGATGAACAAAGACTTCAGCGCTCCTGCTCCCTATTTCGGCACCGCGCCGGATGCTTTGATGCAGGGATTTGCGCTGACCCCGGAGGCGGAGGTGCACGTGGTCTCTTGTGTGCGCGCGAAGGTGCAATCGCCCCCGAAGCTCGCGCCCAACATCTTCTTTCACAGCCTCTGCGTCCCCAAGATCGGCTGGATGCGGACCGGCTACCAGGGCTGCATCCGGGCGACCCGGAAGAAGCTGAAGGAAATCCAGCCCGAGATTGTGCACGGCCAGGGCACCGAAATGGACTGCGGCATCAGCGCCGTCTTCTCCGGGTTCCCCAACGTGCTGACGATCCACGGGAACATGCGGCGGATTGCGCGGGTCAACCGGGTGTGGCCGTTTTCGTTTCTGTGGCTGGCGGCCCAGCTCGAAAGGTTAACCCTTCCTCGTGCCGCCGGGGTGGTTTGTCTCTCGCATCATACCCGACAGGAGGTTATGGATTTGGCCCGGCGCGCCTGGGTGGTGCCCAACGCGGTGGATTCGTCCTTCTTCGAGGTCAATGCGCGGCCGGCGCCGAGCGTCCCGGCGCGGATTCTCTGCGTGGGCCTCGTCTGGTTGCTAAAGAACCAAAACGCATTTATCCGCGCGCTCGATCCTTTGGCCGGGAGCCACAAATTCGAGCTGCGGTTTTGCGGAGCAGCAGACGAGAGCAACCCCTATGGCCGGGAATTCTTTAGCCTGGTCAAGGCGCGACCCTGGTGCGTTTACCACGGAGTCGCCAGGCGGGACGAGCTTAAAGCGCTGTTGGCCCAGGCGACAGTGCTGGCGTTGCCCTCGCTGGAAGACAACTGCCCCATGTCTGTTCTCGAAGCCATGGCGGCGGGGGTGCCCGTCGTCGCGTCCAAGGTCGGCGGCCTGCCGGATTTGATTGAGGAAGGCAAGACGGGGTTCTTCTGCGACCCCCTCAAAGCGGCCAGCATGGCGGCGGCGATCGAAAAGGTGCTGGTCAACCCTTCGGCCGCCGCGGAAGTGGCGCGGCAAGCCCACCGGCGCGCGCGGGAGCGGTTTCATCCCCAGGTGATTGCGCGGCGGCACCTCGAGATCTATTGGGAAGTGCTCGGCCGCGTTTCATAGACACGCTCGCCCTCCTCATTTCCAAGCGTGGACAACGATCCGATCCGTGCGCATCATGCTCCTGAACCCGTGTCCGCGCTTCCACCTCAAGTAAGCCGCCTTTGCCAGTCGAAACCAAACCGACCTCACACCCGAGACAATTTCAATCCGCCTGAAGCCAGCCACTTTGAGCATGCCGACGACTGCGGCAGGGTTGGGCCCGCTCCAGTTCGTAGCGTCGCAGCCTAACTCGTCCCCAACGTAAAAGGCCATCGCCGGGCGCCGATACGAAAGCATGTCCACTACCGTTTCCACCACCACCATCCCCCGGGTGACGCTGGCCACCCGTTCCACCGAGAGCATCGGGTGCCGCATGTGATACAGCACGCCCAGAAACAACACCACGTCAAAGGTGCCGACGCGCTCCGGCGAGAGGTCCAGCACGTCAATGTCCATGTCCTCAACCTTCGACCCAAGCACCTGTCGGGCCAGGTTGAAACCACGCTTGTCGCCCCAATCATGCGAGCCGTTCCAGGAATACGAATCCGTCGCCAAAACCCGCTGCGCCCCGCGCCGCTCCGCTTCAAAGGAGAAAAAGCCGTCCCAGGCCCCCACATCCAGCACCGTTTTGCCCGCGAGCGACTCCGGCAACCCCAAGCGCTTGAGCTTCCGGGCGCTGTTGTCCTGCCCGGGCGTAACAATGCCCTGCCCCAAATCAATCGAATGGTGCCACCTGATCTCGGCGACACGCGCCTTGATCTCTTCCGGATTCACCCGAACACCTTTAGCGGAGCAATCACCTCAAGGCAACGGAATATTCCAACGACGCCGGCCCGCATCGCCGGGCACAACTCTGATTGTCCGGTTAATCTGCCTGCAAAAAATCATGGCCGTCGTCGTCAGAGACCGCGTCAAGACTGCCTGTTTGCGGGGGTTTGGATACAGTCCCATTAGCCGGGGCCCGATTCAGCCTCTGCGAGTTCACATAATCCAGTTGCCTCGAAGTTGCGGCCACTAACCCGGAATTCTCATACCTCGGACAAACCGCCGACAGGGTGTAGCCGCCGACGGCAGTCGGCGCCATTTTTCGGGATTCAGAATCAGCGCCGACTGCCGTCGGCGGCCACACGCCATGAAATTTCACGGCTAACGGCTTGACTGAAATCCGCCAGGCTGCATGATAGGCGCAGCGACGGCTGGGATGACAGGTAATCTCCCTGGCCCGCGCAGCGTCAACAACCAAATTCCTGCGACCAGTTCATGACCATCCTGTTTGATCACCCGGAGCCAGCCCTGCTGGTGCATGGCGGAATGCTCATTCAGATCCGGCAGACCAAAGCCGCGCTCGAAGCACTGGGCTGCCAGGTGGATTACCTTCGCTGGTGGGACGAGACGCAGCGCGCTGACATACTCCATTACTTCGGTCGCATGCCCCCCCACCTTTTGCGTTTGGCTCAGGCCAAGGGAATCAAGGTCGTCCTGGGGGAATTATTCGCGGTGCAAGGCTCGCGCCCCGAATGGCAGTTGTGGTGGCAGCGCCAAACCATTCGGCTGCTGCGGACCTTCATGCCGGTCAAATTCACCGCCGCGTTCCGCTGGGAGGCCCTTCGTTTGGCGGATGCGCACATGGCCCTGACCTCCTGGGAGGCGCGCTTGTTAAACTACCTTTTCGAGACGCCAAAGGAAAAAATTCACGTCGTTCCGAACGGCGTTGAAGACGCCTTTCTGCAGAGCCGCCCGGCAACCCGTGGTCCGTGGCTGGTCTGCACTGCCACCATTACCGAACGCAAGCGAGTGTTGCAATTGGCTCAGGCTGCGGTCCGGGCCCAAACGCCGCTTTGGATTATCGGCAAGTCTTATTCCGATTCGGACGCCTATGCCCGGGAATTCCTCAAGCTGGTCAAAGCGCATCCGCAGCTTCTGCGCTTTGAAGGGCCGATCGCGGATCGGATCAAGCTGGCTCAAGTCTATCGTGAAAGCCGGGGGTTCGTTTTGCTGAGTTCCTCCGAAAGCTTGAGCCTCTCGGCGCTCGAAGCGGCGGCCTGCGAATGTCCTTTGCTCTTGGCTGACCTGCCCTGGGCCAGAACGGTCTTCCAGAAACACGCCTCGTATTGCCCGGCAACCAACTCGACCCAACTTACGGCCCGGGTTCTTCGCCAATTCTACGAAGCCGCCCCCCGGTTACCCGCCCCGCCGAAGCCGCTGTCCTGGATCGAAGTGGCTAAACAGGTCAAGGCGGTTTACGAAACGCTCCTCACGCCCCCCCTTGACGTAGCCCGGTAACCGTCCCATCGGAGCCAGGCCTGCAAGTCATACCAAGTGTGGCTTGCGACTGCACCATTGGCTGCCATCGTCCCTCCCTCCATCGCCTGTGGTGAGAACTCGCCTGAGTGGCTTGTGTATCATACCACTTCCAGCGCGAAAATGCGCTATTCCGAGGATGCGCCCCCCCTCCCCCCTGCGCTCCCCCCCATCCGAGAGGGCCGGGGTGCCTCCGTTTCAGGAATAGTG
>Ga0187872_10000166_pt1 | contig 81360 bp, 68 predicted proteins | sample June2016WEW_16_4_FD_132973 | JGI IMG/M metagenome (GOLD analysis project Ga0187872, IMG submission 132973) | Peatland microbial communities from SPRUCE experiment site at the Marcell Experimental Forest, Minnesota, USA - June2016WEW_16_40 | ecosystem: Environmental > Terrestrial > Soil >... | reverse complement strand
TTTCGTTTATTATTAATTATAATGACATGTATGTTGGGTTTATATTTATTTTTTAATTAAAAAAAAAAAAATTATTTTTTTTGTTGGGTGTTTTTTTTTTTTTTTTTTTTTTTTTTTTTTTTTTTTTAATTTTTTTTTTTTTTTTTTTTTTTTTTTTTTTTTGAAAAAATAAATAAAAATTTTAATTTTGAAGATTTTTTTGACAATGACAATGATGATGACGATGATGTTAAAGTGATTGAAGATGTAAATAATAATAACAATAACAATAATAACAATGGTGATAAAAAAGTTAAAAAAATATACAAGAAAGAAAAAAAAGCAATCAACATGGAAAAAATTAATGACATAAGATTAGTAAAACAAAGTGAATTGAGAGGAGATTTTAGAAAGATAGATAATTTGGTGCTTGAAGGTTATAGAGTGTACGTTTTTCCAATAAAAAAATGCTTTTACGAAGATTATGAAAAAACTAATCTCTTCGGTGATTTTAACATTGGTAATGATAAAGCAGTGATAGTCTTTACGTTGTTTCAATTAATGTTACACGTCACATCTGTTGCAAGTAAAAGAGTTCCAGTTTCTGTATGTTACGGAGCAGATGAAGATTTCCCATTCAAGATGTTTGTTGAATCGTTAGTCGACGACGATGGCATCAATGTTGAATGGCGCGTATTTATTTTCGAAAAGATTGAATCGGAGGCGTTGTTTTCTGATCTTCCTTTGGTGTTTAAACAAGCAGTGAATTCAGGTGATTTCAAATTGACTGTCGATGGTTTTTATTGTAAGAATGCTGATCCAGATTCTTACGCCAAAAAGAGTATGATGAATTTACATGGTGATTCAATCGCAGAAGTTTTGCCAAAGGAGTTGTTGTTCAAGAAGATCAAAAACCAAGATATCTTGAGTAGATGGTTACGTGCTTATCTTATTATGTGTGGCTTGTCCAACATCGATTCCATCACGCTTGCTTGTGAATCTACTTTGACCACTTTGCCATCTTGTTTTTCTTTAAAAAATGCAATCTCTGTCACCTCTCAAAATGTTTGTAGACGCCAGAGGTTGTTAAAATCGTACATATATGTCGGTGACGAAAGTAGAAATAATAACAATAATGATTTCGGCGATGTGAATGATTTGACAAACTTCATGATTGATGGAAGAAGAAATGGATTGTATCTGATTGGTAGAAGTTTGGTCGGCGAACAATTTTTTAGAAAAAAATTCTTTGAATCTAGAACACCTAAAATTGTTAGTTTGGCTGAGAAGGCTTTGAATGGTTTCATTTTAGCATTGACGACAAAGAGATTAAAGCATGATGAAAGAAACAAAAAGATAAGTAAATTGATTTCAAATGAATTTAATCAATTGAACATTCACAGTGAGGAAAATAATAATAATCAAGATATTAATTCTCCTGCTTTACCTTCACCAAAAAATGTAAATGTAAATGTTGACGATGACGACGATGATGATGATGATGATGACGATGGAGAAGAAGAAGATGATGATGATCGTGCATCACCGAATTTTACTTTTGATACATCTGTCAAGGCTGTCACTGATATATTTGAGGATTATGGAATAAATAAATTAAACACCAAAGTTGATAATTCACCAACGAATGTTTTCAAGGATGACAAAGTGTACAATCTTCAAAAGTACTATGAAGTGTGTAAAGAAATATTGGATCAGGCAGAAGTTGAAGGACTCTTCTCTTCCAAACAAGCACTTGATGAATTTACAAAGGACCATTCTTCACTGTTGGAAGATTTAGAAGAAGAGCAGAAAATCAATATATGCGAAACTGTGTCAAAGTGTCATTGGCTGAAGATGTTTAAAGAAGCAATTTGTGATATATATGAAAAGGCGTCAGTGTCTGATCAAGTAGATGCTGCCCGAAAAGATATTTTGTCCTTCTCTCCAAAAGATGTCAAGATTCCAGTGACGGATACAACATTGGGTCCCGATTCTCATTTCTTTGTTTGGTTCACAAATGGGTTGAAAGAATTTATGGGAATCACGTTTTTAAATGTTCTTGGGATGAAGCTCTTCACTTGTTTTGGAAACATTGGAAACAGAGACCCAAAGGGCAAGTACCACATCAATATCCCCGGGGATGCTGCGGCTGGTAAGAGTCATTTGATCAGAATATTGATGGAAGTCGTCGGTCCTTATTTTTTCAAGAATGTGTCGAACGTCAGTGCTAAAAGATATGGGGTTGTGTCTGAGTACTTACGTGACATGGTGATATGCAAAGATGAAGGGAATGTGTTGAACATTGCAACGTCTGAGGGGGATGTGTCAGGCTTTTGGAGAACCCTTTTAAGTGAGGGCGAGGCTGATCGTGAAGTGTCTCAAGTTGATGGCAAGGAGAGAAAATGGATTGGTATAAAAGTAGTCAATGCTTGTCAGATGCTTGAATTGACAAACATCGCTGACAGTTCGGCTATCAGGAAAGCAGGTGAGTACGCTCCAGTCGTAACTGCACTGGCGAGTAGAAAACAGAATTTCAATGTGATGTCGTACGCAAGTAATCTCGAATCTGTTCAAGGGTCAAACTACAAGGCAAGTCAATTGACAGAAACGCAAAGGATGCTTCGTGACAATTTTGTGAAGAGTTCTCGGTTGATCAATCTGATGAGAGTTGAGTACTGGCATCTAGTCAAGATTGGGCTGGTGAAGAGACCCGCCATGGACTTGTACCATCTGATGTCTGGGCTTTTTTACGAGGAGTTGAAGAAGATGGATTTGAAACCAACCGACGTAAGAATGAACATTCGTCAAATCGACTATTGTGAACAGATTGTGCTGCTCAGTGCCATCTATCGATTATTTTTTATGCCAAACGGTAAATTTTATAATAAACTTGAAAAGTACGAAACAAAAATGTTGCTGGAATTGATACCGATTTGTGAAGAAGATCACGTAATAATGACATTCGGCAGTTTCTTTTCTGACTACTGGGCTGAAGAAAAAGATATTATTTTAGACCACATCCGAGATACACAAAAGGCGCAAAGAGCAGATAGACCGTTTGTGTACTCTGACGGCATTAAAACTGGTAATTTCAAATCACATGTTCAATTGGAAGATTCTGCAAATGATCAAATGAATAATAACAATTCTAGATTTAATCCAAACGACGGTAATAACAATAATAATAATAATAATAATAATAATGAAGAAAGCAAGAGAAAAGATGCAACCTACATATCATTTATTAACAAGACATTCAATTCCTTCGCAGATGAATTACACAGTGATTTAAAACATAAACAAAATTGTCCTTCAAAAGCATCTGTTCAAGACGCGCTAAACACATTCAAACAACTTCGTATTAAAACTCGTAGATATTACATACACGAATCGGATGATAAGAAGTCAAAGAATTCTTTTTTTCATGTTGCTGGTGCTGCGGCGGCGTCTAATGAAGAAAAAAATAAACCAATTGAAGATATGAACAGTTCGGAATTTGAAACCAGTTGTCTGCTAGAAGGAGATCATTGCATTTTGATCTCGACAGCGTTCCTCACCAACACCAAATACTCAACTCTGTTTGAAACGATCATAGAGAATTTATTGTTTAAACAAACGGTGGCGAGAAAGATTTTGACCTTCGTCCCTGTTCTTGGCTATCCTTGGTTGATGAGATGCATTTCAGTCGATCAAGATCAAACAAAGTACGAGGGTGATATGAGAAGATTCAGCAGCATGTTAGAAGAGGATGAGAGAAAGGTATTCGAACAACGCAAAACCAAAAAGATCAAATTGGACAAGAAATCGATAATATTCAAGAACAATCTATTCGTGTCAGAACATGCAAGGCTATTTATGGATGATTCAGTGGAGGATTATCAAGAAAAACGATTCTTCAAAATTGACACCGACTATGATACAGTGATGTGGAAAACTCTTATTTGGAAGTACGTCGAAAATGCATTTATGGATTTTGATTATATTATCAATACGTACCATCCCAAATCTCACATGGCACGATTGAAAGAGCACATTGCATCGACGAGAACAAAGACTGAACTGTACCCCGACGCTGAGATTGCTAGATGTATACAGGATGAAGAAAGAATAGTGAGTAAGAATTATAGGGCGTCGGATATATATAATATGAGTAACAAGGCGAATAAGAATCCATTTCTACTTTCTGGTGGTTGTAAAAGTGCAATAAAGTCTGGACGGTTTAACATCGATGCTCCAAAAACTAACATTGAAGTTCCTAATAATAATAATGATAAATTTGAAAAGGTTATAAAGACAAGTGATGAGATTTTAGCAATTGGATTGGCAAATAGCAATAAGATACTTTCAACAAAAAATCCTTATGATCTTGCTTTTAGAAATAACAACAACAATAACAATAATAATAATAATAACAATGAAGATAATGATAATATTGGTGGTGGTAGTCATTATCATAAAAGAAAAGTATCTTCTGAAGTTAGTGATGTAGATGATAAAGAAGTTAAAAACAAAAGTGATAACGATGAGGATTTAACTGCATTTATTGAAAAGATGAAAAATGATACAAATTTAAATAAGACTGGTCGTAATGTTTGGAATAAAAATAAACCTCAAAAAAATCAACGTTAAATAAACAAAAAACATATATTTATTATTCTTTTTCATCAACATAATCTTCATAATCATCATCATCGTCACTTAAAAAAAAAGTTAAATCTATTGTTTTTTTATCTTTTACAATTATACAATCATTTTCATCCTCATCCTCATCATCTTCATTTTCATCCTCATCCTCATCATCTTCTTCCTTTTCTTCTTCCTTTTCTTTTTTTACTTCTTTTTCAATTTCTTGATTATATTTTTTTGATACTTCTGCCACCAAATCCAATGTATTTGATCTCATTCTTCTAACGTCATTTTTTCTTACGTGAATATTGATTTCTTTTTCTTCCTCTTCCTCTATTTTCTTTATTTCTTTTTCTTTTTTTTTATTTTCTTCTTCCTCTTCCTCTTCCTCCTCCTCTTCCTCTTCCTCTTCTTCCTCCACATCCTCTTCATCTTCTTCCTCTTCCTCTTTATCTTCTTCATCTTCTTCTTCGTCTTCTTCCTCATCTTCTTCGTCCTCTTCCAGTTGTTGTTGGGGTCTCATAGATTTATTATTATTATTATTATTGTTGTTATATTGAATAGATTCTTTTTGTTTTTGTTGTGCTTGTTCTTTTGGTTTTGAAAATGGTTTTGTTGGATAAGAAGAAGAAGCAAAAGTAGATACTTTAGATATTACAGGAGGGTCCTTTTCAACATCTGATTGTCCATAGTTTTTATTCGATTGCATTTTACTTCTTGGTATTACTGGAAGTTGTTGGTGTAATTTATCATGGATGGTATCTAAAATTTCGTTATTTTGATGTTGTGGCAATGGTGTCAATGTCGATGCGATTTTACGATTTAAGTTTTGAGTTTTGTTCTTTATCACCTGTTTTTGTTCTCCAAACTCTTCTATTTTATTTTCTAAATTGTTTTTTGTTATTACCTTCTCCAATTTTTTGTATTCTTTTAATAATTTTGCAGTTTCCAACGAAGCATCAACTTGTCTTTTTGCATTTTCAAATTCAATTATATTTCTTTGTTGAACATCTCTTTTCAATGCAATCGATTGTATTTTATTTTCCAATATTTGTTTTTGAGTCATTATCGATTTTGTCCTTTCAACATCGTACATATTTTTGGCATCATTCATTTCTTTGTCTATCGACTTTATTTTTCTTTTGCATCTGTTAATTTCCATGTCGTCTAATATTCCCTCTTTCATTAATCTTTTTTGTTTTTCTTGCGGTTTCTCTTCAAACAAACTATCACTGATAATTTCTACAGACTGTTCGCACCATGACTTTAAACTTTTCATTTATAATTTTTTTTTTTTTTTTTACACAAGATTGTGAAGTAAAATCTTATATATCCCTTGCTTTTTTATATTTTTATTTAAAAAAAAATTTATATAAGACAGAGAGAGAAAGGAAGAATGGAAGTGAACAATTCAATTAAAACAAATGTGCTTTACTGGATTTGTAATCAAGTTTTTTCTCGTTACTCACTAGGGTTACTCTTGCCTATTTTTAATTATTTAGGTGTGCTGAATTTTAATGGAGATTTATCATCGTTTACTGCATGGGATGGATTGAAAGTGTTGGGAGTGTTGATATTTTTAATGGAAATATCGAATCTCATCACCACATACCCACTAAATTGTTTTTTTATTTTGTTGTACCTCGTAACGACGTTTGTTATGATATCCTATTGTAATTCAAGAGAAGATAGATGTGCTGTTGATTATCAGGCGGTTATATCGAGTTCTATCGGATTTGTGTTTTCTAATATGACGGAGACGAAGTAAGACATGCGATCTGAAATATCTGATATTTTAACTGTTTGCAAACTTTCGAACATTGTTTCTGATTTATATATATCCAAACTGTCTTCTGGCGGTAAATATTTTGCTAGAGAATGTGGCGGGATGACTGTGACGGTATCTTGTTGGTTTGGAATAATAAATATATTTTCCTTTTCGTTGATTATTTTCTTTCTTGACGGTATCTTCATTCCTCCTGCTTTCATAATGTACATTATATAAATAACTAATTGTGGAAATTTTGGCAGCACGTCTCTTTTTCTACCATTGTTATAATTACTTTTTTTACTTTCAACAAACAACGACAATTGATTTCCATCACCTCCAACGTTCTTCATCCCACTATTCATATCATATAAAGATTTGTTATATTTTTCTGTTATTGTGCTTAATATTTTAAGTATCAAGTTTGAAAATTCATATATTTCTTTATCGAATCTTTTTAAATCTCCTTCTTCTTCTTCTCTCGATTCTTTTAAAATTTGATTTCTTCTTATTAATAATCTATTTAATTCACAAGTTGAACAGTTATTATTATCATTATTATTGGTGTTATTAATCTTTTGTTTTGAAAATGATTTTTGTCTTCTATTGTTATTATTATTATTTTGATTACAAGTATGTTTGTTTTTTTTTATGTTTTTTCTTTCATTGCCGACATCATCGTCGTCATCTTCTTCCTCTCCAAAATCATCATCTCTATCCAACGAAGATGATATAATTTTTTTAATGGAATTGTTGATTATTGGAAATTTTAAAAAATAATCAGATTGCTTCAATTGTTTTAAATGACAAACAGCGATGGTAGAGCATGCATCATAATAATCTACATTTGTCTTATCTTTCTTCGTCAGCGATTTGATTATTGTTTTTATTTTTGAATAATGTTGTTTTAGCAATGATATTTCGTGAATCTGTCTTGTCGTTGAAAATAGTAATCCTTTCACTATTTTTATTATTATGTCTAGTTTGTTATCTTCGCCACTGTTTTTTAGTTTCTTTTCCGACATGAACTGGCATCCCGTCTGCTTATTGAACTTATCACTCGACTCGGTGTAATGGATAGGCGTAATCCAATCTAAATCGTGAGATAGAACGGCACCTAACATTCTTCCAGTTAATGGACATATATAATTACCTTTGACCTTGTTGTTTTTTATACGACAGTACTCTTCGCCGCATACATGAACTGCTCCTGTTTTTTCGCATACGTAAAGATTTGCTAATAACAATTCGGTCGTTTCGATGTTTGCTTTGCGTAATTGTTTGTTATGCGACTTTTCAAATTCATCTCTAAACTGTTCACCAGTCAAAAATGCTATATGATATATTTGTTGGTCAATGAAGTCATCGTCGTCGTCGACAGTTGAATTTCTAAGCACAAAATCAATGTCACTTGTGTTTATGTTTGTGTACGATATTCTGACGTACAATTGATTTATTTTACATCCACCAACTTGACATATGTGATTTTTGTACGATAATATTTCTGTTGCATGTAATTTTTTATATTCTATTTCTATTGCATGCGCCATCAATCCCATATTTCCTTGAATGCTATCATTTAATATATCGTTTTTCGACTTGTCTATCAATTTAAAATATTTTTTAACTGCTTTGTTTGAATTCTGTCCATCTTCTCTTTTTAAAAGTTTTTTATTTGTTTCTTCTACCTCATTTTCAATATATCTTTTCATTTTTTTATAATATGTAAAAGTTTAAAATGAAAATTTTATAATTAAAATTGATTTTTAATTATAAATTTTGCTTTTTAATTTAATTATCATCTTTTTTCTTATAAATAAAAAAAAAACGACTTGTAATTTCTTTTGTTTTTACTTGATTTGATTTTGATTTGATTTAATTTTTTTCATCGTCATCATCGTCATCAGCATCTTCATCTTCTTTTTCTTTATCTTCTTCTTCCTCTTCTTCTTCTTTTTCGACATTTTTAGGTTTATGATTATCTTCATCATCTTCTTCTTCATCTTCTTCGTCATCGTCATCTTCGTCGTCATCTGCATCTTCTTCTTCTTCCTCACCTTCTTTCTTTTCTTTTTCCTTTTCTTCATTGTCTTTATCGATTTTTGCTTTTTTCTTTTCTTGTGCCTTTTGCAATCTTGCCTTTCTCTTAGCAGGGTCTTCGTCTTTTGGTCTTAACTTTTGGAATTCAGCCAATTTACAACCAAGAACTGGAATTGTGCCTTTAGATTCAGTTTTCTTTATTGTCTTGAATATCGAACGATCAATCTTTTTAGCAGCCCTGAAGAATATAATCGCCATTGCAATCAAGCCAGCATCTCGATTTGTCCATTCATAATCTTCATTGAATACATTGTGATTGGATGATTTTTGATAGAAATAATATCTCATAATATTGTCAAGTTTTGAAGTATCCTTTTGATCAATGTAATCGGCAGTTTCATACCAAACCAATGTGGGACAAGCCCAACTAATGTAACTACAAATCAAATTTAAATTATGGAATTGTTCTTTTTGTTTGTCATCCAACACTTCGTTTTTCTTTGGTGGTCTGCGAGAATTTGGAACCAACGCCATGATAAGACGATATAATTCAACCGCGGTTTCTTTGTCATTGCATTTCTTCCAATAGTTAGAATCACCATTGATTAACTCGTTCACTTTTCTTACCAAGTCATTAAATTGACTGTTATTACGACTGTTGACTGGATGATTGTCGGTGATGGTAATCTTGGGTTTCTTATTATTATTATTATTGTTATTGTTATTGTTATTGTTTGTTGTGATTGGTTGAACATTGAGCATGTAATCGGTAAACAAGTTATTCAATCCATTAAGAAAAATATTGTGACTATTTGATTTTCCTTGTAATGAATTACGAAGAGCAGCAAAATGTTTTTTGACATCTGCTTCATTATCACAGAAATCATCATCGTCATCATCATTACAATCAGAAATGTTATTATTATGATTGTGTTGAGGTTGAGGTTGAGGTTTAGGTTGTTGTTGTGGTTGAGGTTTAGGTTTAGATTCAGATTTAGGTTGAGGTTTTGATGATGTTGCATCTGTTGTTGGAGCAGTTGGTTTCTTTTTAGGTGCATCTACAATATCCATTTTATCTTGTTTTGTTTTTGTTGGTTTCTCTTCTTTATCTTCTTTTTCTTTTTTACTTTTTTCTTTTTGCTTTTCCTTTTCAGCAGCAATTTCTTTTTCTTTCTTCTTTTTTAATTTTTCATCAAGTTCTCTTTTAACTTTTTCGATTCTTGCCTTTTCTTTTTTTTCTTCTTCTAATCTTTTTTTACCTTCATCATCATCGTCACTATCACTATCACTATCACTATCATCCTCATCATCGTCATCATCGTCAACACCAATACGAATTTCTTTTTCTTTTGACTTTCGAATCAATTCTTTTTCTTTTTCTTTTTCTTTTTCTTTTTTAACTGCTTCTTTAACTTCAATAACCTCATTTATTTGAATATCGATTGCATCTTCATCACCGTCGTCATCTTCATCTTCTTCATGACGTTTACGGGTTTCTTCAAATTTTCTTTCCATCTCTTCTTTTTCTTTACGAATTCTTGCTTTTTCCTTTTCTTCTTCTCTTTGTTTACGAGTTTCCTCTTCTTTTTCTTTACGAACTTTCTCTTGAATCTTTTCCTTTCTGATTCTTTCTTTTTCTTTATTTTCTGTTCGGATTCTTTCCATCTCTTCTTCTTCCTTTTTTTCTTCCTCTTCCTTCAATTTTCTTTGTTTTTCTTCTTCCGCTTCCTTTTTAAGTCTTAATCTTTCATCTTTCTTTTTCTTTTCATCCAACTGTTGTAATCTTTCCTTCTCCTTTTCCTTTTCAACCTCTTCTTTTTCCATTGCTTCTTGTCCCTTGTTTTTCAATTCTTTATCTTTTTTCTTTTTATCTTCCACTTCTGTTTTTTTAGCATTAGAAGAAAAATTAACAAATAAAGATTTCATTTCAACTTCATCCTCATCTTCTTTTTTTTCTTTCTCGCCTCCGTCATCAACAACAGTTTCATTTGGCATCTTGAGAAACGCAGTCACCAATGTGCTTCGTTGGCTTTGACCTTCTTCAGCATGTTTATCAATAAAATTATTGACATCTTTAGTTTTATGACCAGTTTTTTGCCTGTCGTTGTTCGATGCGTTACGGATTGCCTCGGATGAATTATCATTTCCATTTTCATTAAGAATATTATTTTCAGCCGACACCAACAAAGTTCTTGCAATTTCAGAATCACTTACAACATCATAATCTTTACTATCTTTTAATTGATTAGGAAGGTTTGTGTCGTCAAAAACAACGTCACTCAACTCTTTTCCATTCATTTTTGTTTTGTCATTCACAATTCCTGTTGAAGAAGCAATGAATGAATTTCCAACTTCAATTTTGTTGTTCGATTTTACTCTTCCATTTTCCATTTCACTTTCAACTTCAGGTTTGTTGTTCAACTTTACTTTTCCGTTTTCCATTTCACTTTCAACTTCAACTTTGTTGTTCAATTTTACTTTTCCATTTTCCATTCCACTTTCAACTTCAGGTTTGTTGTTTAACTTTACTTTTCCATTTTCCATTTCAACTTCACTTTTACTCTTCAACTTTGTATTTTCCATTTCAACTTTAGGTTTGTTGGTAAATTTTGCTGCAAATGCCATTTTGTGTTTCTTCGTTTTGATAAAAAAATAAAAAAATGAAATTCGTCAAACAGAAAATAACTTTTTAACTTACAAAAAAAAAATTTTTTTTCTTTTTATATATATATAATATTTCTAAGAAAAAAAAAGTATACTTACGTCATCGTTTTTCTTGGAAAAAAAATTCCACGTGGCCAAAAATGGACAACGGAAATATATATAATAATTAATTATAAAATAAAATAATTAATTTTTTTATTTTTTCATTTTTTAATTTTTTTGTTGAAACGCATAAACATGTTTTTAAATAATGTAAATTTGAAATTTGTGAAGGATGGCAAAATTGATTTTAATATATTGACTAACATATTTAAAAGAAGCAATAAAGTATGTGAAGTGAATGAAGAAGAAGATAAAATGTCGATTGTCAAACGTCTTAAGAGTGATGATGATGATGTTGTTGATGATGTAAAATCGAAGAACAAAGTTGAAGTTGAAAGTGATATGGAAAATATAAAAGATAAAAGTAAAGTTGAAGTTGGAGACGGAAAAGGTGAAATGGAAAATGGAAATAACAAAGAAGATGAATTTGACGATGCCGAAGATGTAAATGTTATTACCGCACTTGACGATGATTATGGACAAGCAGATAACAATATACAAACAAGCACAGATTTGATAAAAACGGCGGTTAACGAGGGATTTAGTGGATTGACGACGATGAATAAAATAGATGAAGAAGAAGAATATAAAAGATTAAAAAGAATGGAAAAGTTAAATATTTTAAACACCTTTGAACATAATATCAATTCTTTCGCTTCCGTCAGTTTAAATTCCATCTCTGCCAATTCATTCGATCTTATTAAATGTTTGGAAGAGCATAAAGCATTAGCAAATTCAGGTCTTAATATTACACCAACAAACTCTCAAATTGTTTTAGAAATCATTCCTCCACAAGTTAATAATCCGCCGACAAAGACAAAAAAGACAATGAAAAATGTTGATGACACTGCTACAAGACCAAAAAGAGGACGTCCTGTTCAAAACAAAGATAACAATAATAACAATAATAATAATAATGACGTCGGTGACAAGAAAAATAACTACAATGTTTACATTCCAACTTTCCCAGAGTACATTAACGAACAAAGGTACTGCGAGGATTTAGTCTTATTCAGTGAACACAATGATAGGTTGACACATTTTTTAATCAATGAAATGATAACTAGTTTTCATCGACTTGGTTGGTTAATCAATGGAGATAAGTTGGTGATGAACACAGGAAGAAAAGTGGCATTCGGTGAGATTGTAACGTACGACAATCAAGCATTCATCAGATCGACAACAGATAAAGATTTGTTATTTAAAAATACGTCAATCTGGCATGCTATGGAGTACGAGTGTGAGAGTGATAAAGGTGTCGAAAGTCGTGCTGTCACTGATCTTCAACTTTTGGATCGTGTGTCGGTTGTGACGTTGAATAACATAAAATTACTCACTCTCTTTACCTTTTTCATTTCCGATTACACAAAGAAGCGTGAAGATTTTGCTTGTTTCATCATCAACCAAAAAACGTCTTCAATCAGAACCGTGCCAGATGTGAATGCTGAAACGTTGGCAAATGAATATGAGAAAAGAATCAAAAAGTTAGAACAGGAAGTCCAAGACCGAAATCTCGCAATCACTTGTCTTTTGCATTCTTCCATTCCAAAAAATTTACTTCCTTCAAATGACAGTAAAGATTGGAATTCTCCCGAAGATTTTCAAATGCATTTGATTGACAGTATAAAAAAGCATGCAGCATATTTAGAAATTTTAAACAGAATGAATTAAAATGCAAATTTTATATTTAACTTTTCAAATTTTTATTATTATTATTATTATTATTATTATATAACAGAACCGTTTTTGAACTCATATAATAAATCTGGAGTGACCGAATCTTCAAACTTATTTGCTATTGGATCGAATATCTCAGTTGATTTAGTAGAAGGAACGTTATCTCTTCCACAACCTCCCAATAGAACTTTTCCATTTTTAAGAAGAGTAGAAAAATGACCGAACCGACGGTTTTTCATTGACGGACCGATTTTGAATTTACCTTCTCTTACATCAAAATATTCAGTTGATGTTGGACTGTCACTGATGAAGAATGGATCGGTTGAAGTTCCGCCCATCACCATCAATCTACCATCGTTCAAAACTGTTGCAGAATGATAACTTCTATTTTTGTTCATATCACATTGTTTTATAAATTCCCCTATTTCGACATAAAACATCTCAGTCGTCTTCACTTCTCTTCTGCACATCCCGCCACATACTAAAACAGCATCGCCGATTAAATTTGAAGTGTGGAACGTTCTGCATTCATTCATCTTGCCGCATTTTATCAAAACTTGTGGGTTATCCAAATCAATAATTTGACTGTCGTTAAAGTAAGTGTACGGTTGATCGTACCCTCCAGCAACTAATATTTTCTTACCATTCAATTTTGTTGCACTGTGAGATGATCTACTATCAGTTAATCTGTGAACATCGACGATTTTGAAATTTTCCTGTTTTTTGCAATCAAAATCCAAATCGTAATCATAATAAAAACATTCATCGATTCTCGGTTCATTGATCAAATTTTTGTTTATTCCTCCACATGAAAATATAATATCATTGTCGACGTTGACGAGAATAGAAGATGGCTTATAGTTTTTTATTATTCCTTCACAATCTCTAAAAATATTTTTATCAGCATTGTATATTTGGCATCTGCCGTCGAACGATACTATGATTTTTTCATTTTTTTCAGCATTTCTTTTCTTTCTTTCTTTGTTATTTTCAACCGTTCTTTTTGCACTGTTTAATAATTCTGATATATCATTTGCCATCACTTCCCCTTCTTCCACTTCTGTGTCTTTAAATGTTACTTTCTTTTTTTTGTTGACTTTGATTGGTTGACAATTAAAATATCTTAATTTTTTTGGATTTTGGTTAAAATAATAATCATAGTCACCATCATCATCATCGTCGTCATCGCCAACTTCAACTTCAACTTTATTTTTGTACATTGAATTTCCATAAACACTATTTAATAATTTTGTTCTTAAAAAATTTTCACGTTCTTCCATTTTATTAAAATTTATTTATTTATTTTGTTTGAAATTTTTTTTTTCTTTTTTGTTTTGATATAACTATAATTTAAACAATTTTTTTTTTCGGTTAATCTTTATTTTCTTCGTTTTCCTTCATTTCTTCCATCTCTTTCCTTTCTTCAATCTCTTTCCTTTCTTTCTTTTCTTTTTTCATTTGTTCTTCCAATAATACTATTTTTTCTTTTACTTCTTCCATTTTTTTTAAGGAATCCGATCTGATTTGATTGAATTTAACTTCAAAGTCTTTTTTGAGTAATTCAAGTTTCTTTTTTTCCTTTTCAATGACATCATTTTGAACGACTTGAAGATTTAATTTATCAGTAAAATCTTTTTTCATTGTATCAAGTTTATTTTTTTCCTTTTCAATCACACCAATTTGAATCTTGACTTGCTTAAGATGGGTTTCATGCATCATAGTAGTTTCATTGACAATTTCTTTGTAAACTCTATCATTTTCATCTTCCATCTCTTTGATTCTTTTATCGTACTTCTTATCTTCAAGTTTTTTGGGTTCATAATCATCTCCGTTATCTTCAACGTTGACTTTTTGTTTTTTTATTTCCTTTTCTTCCTCTTCCTCTTCTTCACTGTCATCATCAAAATCTTCAATAGGATCATTGATATCTTCTTTATAATATTGATCTGCTGTGTATTTAGCAACTTCAAATAATTTACTTAAATCTTTTTTAATGCCTTTCATTTTTCACTTTTACTTTTGTATTTTAGGTTTGTGTTTTATTTTTTACTTTTCTCTTTTACTTTTATCGTTTATCGTTTTTATCGGTTTGAAGAAATAAATAAAAAAAAAATAAAGATAGATTGCAAATTTTATAATTAACTTTTTATTTTTTTTTATTTAAAAAAATTGTATATATTTATATAAAATTAAAAAGATTCTAATTTAAGTCTTTTTAAATCATTTGAATAACTGTTAGGAAATATGTAATTATCATTCTCATCTTCATCTTCTTCCGTTTCTTCGCCTTTATCTTTTTTTTCTTCATCTGTTTCATCATCATCTTTGACATTTTGAAGTTCGGTTATATTTTTAAAAGTTGCTTGTTGTTTTTTGAATTTTTTCTTGTTGTTCTCTTCAGTGTAATTTCGTCCCCATGCTCTCTTTGATTTAAATGAAATGTTACGACTCAATGCTATCTTACCTTCTTCGTCAAAATATATAATCTGAAACGTTGCATTCTTCACTATATTCACCGACAGTTTAACATACTCCTCTTCACTATCAAATGTTATTTCTTTCTTTAAAATGAATTGGTACGGTCCATTTGGCCTATCTATCATTCGACATATGTTTGCTGACCAGTTTATTATTTCTTTTTGACAAATATCGAAATCCATTCTGTGACCTTCTGGAAATTCCAAGTTTTCTATCTCCATCAACTTGAAAAAATGATTTTTATCAATCTGAAAGTAATGATAATAACCAGAAGATGTCCTTCTTGGATTAAGATTTGAAAAATAAGAAATTCCAGATTGATTATAAAGCATATTTGTTCTTTTATCCAAAAATGATTCTCTGATTTTTTTTCCATCAAGTTCTTTAATCCGCACAATATTTTCTTTCTTTACATCAACTTCAATCGATTCATATTGTCTTGCATTATTATTATTATTTTCAATTTCATCTTCACTTTTAAGTTTAATTATTTCCATTTTATTTTAAATTTTATATTTCAATTTTACTTTTTACTTTTGTATTTTACTTTTACTTTTTTTTTCGCTTTTTTTCTAATGTAAAAATTATAATTAACTTTTGTTTTTAATTTGGGGTTTTACATTTTTTTCTTAAATATTTTTTTTTTTAAATCCCTTATTATATTTATTATATTTTTTTTTGTTAAGACATCAATTTTTAACTTGGCCTCGACCCCCCAAGATGACACGTCATTAATTTTTTTTTTTTGGATTAAAGTTTTATGTATTATTCATTATCAATTTTGATTTTCTTTTTTTCAGATTCATCATCCTTATCTTCTCCATCTTCTTCATCATCATCTTCATCTTCATCATCGTCATCGTCGTCATCTTCTTCTTCTTTACGACTGGTGCTTTTATTTTCCTTGCGATAATCAGATTGCAAAGTTGATAGATTCTTGAAAGAAATAAGACGACGAGCAAATTCTACTCCATTTGTAACATAAACGATTCTAAAACAGAAATTACGAGCATCACAATCATCAGGCATTTCAATTTTATCATCGACGACTGGAATAGGAAGATCAATAAAGTTTTCTGGTTTTGTTGAATTACGATTGAATATTTTATAGATTTTCGCAGTGCAACAAAGCACCACCTTTTGAACTTCTTCGATCGTCATTGATTTATCTTCTTCCTTTTGAATATCCAATTTTTCATTTTCCATCAATTGAAATAAATGGGAATAAGGAAGACGAAAGCGAGAATGACGTTTCTTATTTTTGACGTAATGAGAATCAGGTAAATAGTAGATACCGTACTTTTCATTGAACAACAAATCAGTTTGTTTGTTATAATAAGAGGTTGGAATCTTAGTTGATCGAATTTGATGAATTTCAATTCCTTTCACTACTTTTTTTTCATTGAGTTGCAATCTCTTAAGAAATTCTCGAATCTTATTACCTTTTTTTTCCTTTTCCTTTTCCAATTCCATCTCCTTTTCCCTTTCCAATTCCTTTTCCCTTTCCAATTGCCTTTCTTTTTCCTTTTCAATTTCAAATTTTGCTTGCCATTCTCTTTCCAATTCCCTTTCCCTTTCTTTTTTCATTTCCAATTCCATTTCCTTTTGCCTTTCCATCTCCATTTCTCTCTCCCTTTCCAATTCCAATTCCTTTTCCTTTTCCTTTTCCATTTCTTCATTACGAATTCTACACATCTCTTGTCTTCTCTTAATTTCTTGTCTATCAACTTCCTTATTAGCCAAGACTTTCTTAATTGCTTCTTGATCAAAATCATCTTCCTCGTAATCGGTAATTTCAATAACTTCATTATCCTTTTCTTTATCCTCCACATTGTTATTATTGTTATTGTTATTGTTATCTTCATTCACAAACATACTTTTTTTCTTTTTCTCATTGAACAGAGACAATTTAACAGTTTTAGTAACAACGATTTTGGTAATATCAAAAGGGCTAAAACTTCCCATTTTCTTGATATTTTTTCCTTCTAACACTTCTTCATCATCTTCTAAAATATCAATGATGATAGATGGTGGAATTTCGATTTTACTTTTTCTTACATTCTTATTTTCTCTTTCATTGTTACTTTCATGTTTATATTTTTCATTTTCAATTTGGTATTCAACTTTACCATTATCTTTTACAATCTTTGGTTTCAATTTTGTATTTTGATTTTCCATTTTCAACTTCAATTTTACTTTAGTATTTCAATTTTATACTTTACTTTTCAAATTGCAAATTTTATATTTAACTTTTACTTTTTATGTGTTGTCGTTACAAAGGAAAAAAATATAAATAAAATCGAATTAAAAAATTTTTTTCTTTTATTTTAAATAATTAACTTGGGGTGTCGATTAATTTTTCTTATTATTATTATTGTTGTTATTATTATTATTGTTATTGTCATCATCAACATCATCATCACTGAGTTCATAAACATTTTCAATTGATTTTTCAGATGGATTATCACAAACATCATTATCACCATTATCATCTTTACCGATTTTCAATTTTTTATTTTTTTTACCGTCCTTTTCCATCTTCAATTTTCTTTCATTACGTCTTTTTTCACGAACAGATTGATAATCGTAACCGATTGACTTGTGAGATTTGAAAGTTATATTTCGAATAGCAAGTAAACTACCGTCATCAGTATAGTAACCAATTTTGAATTTTTTTGATTGCAATCCCACGAAAAAAATTTTGTAAATTCCCTTTAAATTACCAAATGGTGTCAATTTAGTGAGTTTATTGTACCTAGTCTCCTTGCCATTGTTAAACACTTGAACAATCGATGCTTTCAAACCGCGAAGTTTTTCTTGAACCTCGGCTAAATTTTTGGGAGCAAACATGAAATCAAAATAGCATATTTTTTCATGTTCCTGTAATGCAAATAAATCTTCTCTTGGAATATGAAAAGTGTACAAAAGTCCTCCATCTCTTTTTTGAACGACGAAAGTAGAATAATAAACTAATCCGTACTTTTCCTTCATTAACAATTTAGATTTTTCGATTGTATCATCTTCAATTTCAATAACTTCTTTTTCATACTTGCTTTTATTGTCACTGTTATTATTTCCATTTCCATTTCCATTTCCATTTTCATTTCCATTATCACTGAAGTCATTGCAAACGGAAAAAAGAACATTGTCACTGATTTGCTGAGTAGGAACTTGTTGATCGTACGTTCCAAACCAAATAAAGTCCATATTCAATTCTCTTTCTTTTAAATCTAACAATTCTAATTGATCTTGTAAATTATTATTTTGATTTTCCATTTCAATTTTACTTTTGTATTTTACTTTTGTATTTCAATTTTACTTTTCACTTTTATATTGCAAATTTTATAATTAACTTTTTCGTTTTGTAGACCTTTATAATAAATAAAAAACATAGATTTTTTTTTCACAGAAATAGTAAAAAAAAAACTTGTAACTTGGGGGGTCGCCACTTACTTTTTTCGACACCTCAAGTTATTTTTTCATCGACCCCTCAAGTTAATTTTTTTTTATTTTTTTATTTAAACAACACATTGAAATATAATATAAATATTAAAAAAATAAAAAAGTTAATTATAAAATTTGCAATTTGATTTGTTTTTTTTTATTGGCTAAAGTAAGTTGTAACAGAAAATGTATTCTTTTTTGGATCATAAATTTCTGCGGCAGTTCCGAAAGAGATTTCACCAAAAATAAGTGCCTTACCGTCTGGAAGAAGACAAGAATAATGATGACTCCAACGATAAGTTAACGGCGGTCCTTCACGAAAAGTATTGGTTCGAGGATTATAAATTTCAGTTGACTGCCATTCTCCATAACCTCCACAAATGAGAATCTCACCAGTAAATAAAGTTGTTGCAGTATGACCGTATCTTTTATGAAGCATGACAGGACCGTCTTTGAAACTATCAGTTAATACGTCATATATTTCAGTGGAACCCAACTCCTCATCTTCACAATCCCTTCCACCAAATACAATAGGATTTCCATTTGGCAATAAACCAACTGCTGGGTAGTTTCTTTTCTGTTTCATAAAAGTTTTACAGATCACACAATCATTGTTGGAAGGATTAAATAATTCACAAGAATCGAAAACATCATCCTTTTTATTGTCTCCACCTGCAATGAAGACACGGCCGTCTCTGAGTAAGATCGTTGCAAAACTTGATCTTGCAATGTTCATTTTTCCTATATTTTTAAAGGTTTTATTTGTTACATTAAATAACTGAATAGTCGGAAGATCAATGAAACCTGCGGCGTTACTTAAATTTAATTTTTTTCCAACCCCGTTTCCTCCTAATAAAGCAATATTTCCACCAGATAAATCAACAGTTGAATAATCGTATTTGTTTAAGTTAACTTTAACTTTTGATACCTTGTAATTTTCAAAATAAAAAGTATCAATGCCATTACAAATTTGAGCAAAAATATATTTTTTTCTTTCAATTGGCATAACATTATTTCCGTCAATGGTGATTTGCTTATAATTTGAATATTGTTTAATAGCATCGAAAATATTCTTTTCTTCTTCACTTGCGTTATCATAAATGTCATCACGATCATCAATAAGTTTTTGTTTTTTATTATTATTATTATTATTATTGTTATTTCCATTTTCATTTTCAATTTCACTTTCACTTTTTACTTTTATATTTGAACTTTCCATCTTCAACTTTACTTTTATATTTGTATTTTGTATTTTGTATGTTGTATTTCAATTTTGTATTTTGTATTTTGTATTTGTATTTCAATTTTATGTTTGTATTTTACTTTTACCTTACGACTTTGCCGTTGTAAAGAACTTTATAAAAATTTATAATTACTTATAATTTTTTTCACGGAAATAGTCCAAAAAAAACTAGTAACTTGGGGGGTCGACGTCATCAAATATATCGCCACGTCATCAAATTAAATATAAATATACCACGTCATCAAATTAAATATAAATATTTTTTTTTATTATTAAGTTAATTATTTTTTTTTTTTGATTTTGATTGAATAAAATGTGATTTTTTTTTCAAAGTTACAAATTTTTATTATCAATCATCATCAACAAAAATAGAACGGAATGGATTGAAAGGAATGATTTCTCCATTGTCCAAAATGGTTTCATCTTCTGGTGCATCCTTATCTTCAAATTTTAAACTGTCAAAATAAACTTTTAAATCATTGACGTCGAAACGGTGATAATTCTCATTGTTGTCAAAACTCCACATATTTTTATTATTATGGCATTCAAAAATATTTCTTTCAAATATATTAAAATCATCATCATCATCGTCATCTTCATCTGTATCATAACCATCTTTCATTTCAATACCAGCCAAATCCATTAAACGATAAACCATTTCCATATCCGATACTTTTCTATCGTCATTATCATTATTATTATAATTTTGATTTTCAACTTCCATTTTGTATTTTAGGTTTGTATTTCAATTTTACGTTTGTATTTCAGATTGCAAATTTTATATTTAACTTTTGATTTTTATGTTTTGTCGTTTGAATGAAAAAAAAAATTTTTTGTATTTTTCTTAAAAACGATTGAAACACAAAAGTTAATTATAAAAAATGCAATTTGAAAAAAAAAGAAAAACTGAAGTTGAAATAGAAAATACAAAGATGAACAATAAAGTTGAAGTTGAAGATGAAATGGAAAATATAAAAGTAAATTATATTGTTGAAGATGAAATGGAAAATGTAAAAGTAAATGATAAAGTTGAAATGGAAATAGAAAATGTAAAAGAAGTTGAAATGGAAAATGAAAATGTAAAAGTGAATGATGAAATTGAAATTGGAAATAAAGATGTTGAATTTTTAAATAACATAAAAGAAGGAATTACAGAACATAATGGATTTGTATCTGTTAGGTACGGAAATGTTATAACCATTACGTTGAATAACATTGCATTAAAGGAAAAAGATGAGGATGAGGACGAGGATGAGGATGATGATAAAGATAAAAATATTAATGTTATTGATTTAACTTGTATTAAGATGTTAAATTTCACAGAGAAAAAGATATGCAAGTCTGGATTACGTTTAGGAAAATGTAACAATCTGCATTATGTGACATCGTTTTTAAAAGAGATTGAAGAGAGATATCAATTCCTCGTAAACCCAAGAAAACAAATCGGTATTAATCTAGTTGAAGAAAATATGTCTGTTTTGTACTTAAGTGTTACAAAAGTTAAAGATCGTCAAGTATGCGGAACGGTTATGCAATTTCAAGTTATGACAAAAGAAGAAAGCAGCGTACTCGATATTGTCAATTATTTCTTTGTAAAGACGTTCGATTGCATCATCATTCATAAATTTGTGGGTGGTGAAAATTTGATTCGTCATCGTTTGGCATCTAATGTTTTTGATAATCGTTGTGGTTCTATCTCGATTTTTGTTGGTGATGATAGAAAAATGACGTCAAAATTGATAGATGACGAAGCCAATTATAAAATATTAAAAAATGGCTGTTATTTATATATGGAAAAGAAATATATAATTTCGCATTTTTTTGGAATTTCATCTTCTGACGATCCAAATAATACTTCATTTTTTATTACTTTTAAAAAACTTGCAAATTAAAAATAAAAAAAGGGATTTGTGATTAATTATTATTATTATTATTGTTGTTGGTGTTTGTGTTTGTCGGTGGCTCGTGAAATATAAGGAGGATGACCAGTTTGATCAAAAAACACCCTTCTTGCTAATTGGAATGCAAATTCTTTGTTTTCTTTTTCATACTTTTCAGTCCAGCCTTGCGGAGGTCCACCTTCAATAATATTGTACAAACTTCTACATGTTTTTGCAACTTCTTTTATAAATTCAGCGTCATTAGATGAATATTTAAATCCGTACGACATAAGAAGATAAATAACACCTCCTGGTCTTTGCTTCACATTTCTTGCAGCCCAATTAGGGACAAACATGCCTCCGATTGTGCATTCTGGGTGATCTTGTGCTAATTTTTTTTACAAAACTAACAATTTCCAAGTCTGATTTACCCATAAATCCATTGCAAGAAGGATGCGCAAGAACTGCTCTCTTTATCAACTCTGGCGTCATTTTTCCCCATAATTCATACGCAAACAATTCACAAGTGAGGGTGTTGCATCTTGTTGGAAGACATTTATCTTTATCTAAAGGAATTGAAAAGGATTGTCCCGGCATAAAACAACATTTGTCACTGTGTTTTGTCTTTAATCTTCCTGCACATTTATAACATTTGCAAGTGACAAAATTTGATTTAATTTTAGCCGATGCTGCCTTTTTATGTTTAATATCTTTTTTATCGTTATCATTCCCTTCTTTTGATTCCATTTTTTTTGTTTTTTTTATTTTTTTTTTGTTTTTGTTATTTGATAAATTGCAAATTTTATATTTAACTTTTTTTATTATTTAATTATTATTATTATTATTATTATTTTTTAAATCACCAAGATATTAATCTTCTAATTGCTGAATGTATGGATAATGGCCACTTTCTTTTTTATAAACTTCCTTTGCTAATTTATATGATAATAGTCGATCATCTTCTTCAAATTCTTTAGTCCAATTTTTAGGAACAGTCTGGCAAATAATAATCCCAACTTTTGGTTTAAAAGAATCAATGATGACTTTGATAAATTCTGAATCGCCAACCCTATATTGAAATCCTGCCGACATCATTTTGTACACCATCAAGCCTTTGTTCAAAGTGTTTCTGGCGACCCAATTCGGAATCATCAAATCGTCTAATGGATAAGAAGGATACAATCTTGCTAATTTTTTCATGCCTTCAACGATTCGACCGTCATTTCTACTTGGACAATCGGTGAGACAAACAGGATATTTTACTAACAATTCTCTCACAGTTTTTTCGTCAATGAAATTCCACACTTCAAATTCTCCCAATCTACACATCACGTTGTTGCATCTTTTTCCGTTGGCATTTGCACCTCTATATAAATCAGTCGAGAAAGGTTTATCAGGTGCAAAACAACAAGTGGAATTATGCTTTGTCTCCAATGTATTACAATTTGCACAAGGACAATTCTTTTTATTCTCTGCTTGTTTTTGCTTTTCTTTCTCTTTTCTTTCCTTTTCTTCTTGCTTGTCTCTTTCTTTTTCTTCTTTTGTTTTCCTGATTATGATGTCATCCTTGTTTTTGTTTTTTGCCGATGCTGCTTTTTTACTTTTTTTATTTTCAATTTCAACTTTACTTTTATTTTCAACTTTACTTTTATCTTCTTGACAATATGTTTTTTCACCGTCGAAAGTATTCATTTTGGTTTGTTGTTTTGGATTGAAAAATTAAAAATGAAAAAAATTTGGTCACAAAAAGAAATAAAAAAAAAAGGTCAATAAATCAATAATAATTATTATTATTTTTTTTACGACCCCCCAAGTTACAAGTTTTATTTTATTTAAGTGAAAAAAAAATATTTTTATTATTTCCATCAAAATGACAAAATATAAAAGTTAAATATAAAATTTACAATACAAAATTGAAATATAAACCTGAAGTGCAAAAGTAAAATACAAAATTGAAATATAAAATTGAAGTTCAAAAAAGTAAAAGTGAAATATAAAATTGAAGATGGAAATTGAAAGTAAAAATCGTAAAATTAAGTTTTCAAAAGCGGATGAAGAAGAATGCAAACGAAGAGGTTATTCCAATATTAAATATGAAAACGGTGATGCGTTTATTGAAATTTACGATGATGACGATGACGATGATGATAAGAAGAGCAAAATTGAAGAAACTATTCCAATTATTGATAACTTTTTTGACGTCGATGATAAAATCCAAATCAGCATTGAAATTACAAACAAAAAACAAAAGATGGTTGAAAAAGTAAAGGTAGAAGGTGAAAATGCTGAAAAGGTGGCAGAAGATAAGAAAGATGAAGAAAATATTGATGACAAAGTTGAAGAGAAAGGTGAAGAAAAAGGTGATGAAAAAAGTGTAGATAAAGTTGAAGATAAAGAAAAAATTGAAGAAAATGGGGTGGATAAAGTTGTTGAAGAAAAAAAAGATGAAGTAAAAGAAAAAAAATCCAATATACAATGGATTTTTAAGAAAAGTGGAAATCAGTTCAATTTATCTGTTATATTCAATTAAAGTGAAAAAAAAATCCAATCAAAATGAAAAAAAAAGAAACCCCCCAATCAAAATGAAAAAAACCCCAATCAAAATGAAAAAAAAAATGAAAAAAAAATCCAATCAAAATGAAAAAAAAAATGAAAAAAAAACCCAATCAAAATCAAATTGAAAAAAAAAAATATTTAATTATATTTTTTTAAAAAAAAAATTTAATTTTGATTAAAATTTTTTTTATTTTTATTTTTTATTTTTTTAAACAAAACAAAAAGTTAATTATAAAATTTGCATTTCAACTTTTATACTTCAATTTTGTATTTTACTTTTATAAATTTTAAAAGTCGAAGAAAATGAAAAATAAAAAAGAGTATGATGTTATATATTACAATTCAGATGATGACGATGATAAGGATTTTATAACAAAAGCAATTGATAAAATTAATGTAAAAGATATCAATGATGTCAAGAATAAAAAATACAAAAAAACCAAAATGTTAATCGATATAAGTGAAGAAGAAGCAGATGAAGAAAGTTCAAACAATAATAATAATAATAATAAGAATAGTAATAGTTTTAATGAAATGGATTATATATTTGATGAAGTTGATAATAGCCCGAATAGTGATAGTAAACCGAAAAAAAGGAAGTACAATAAACAAAATGACAAAAAAGATTTTAATGTAAAGGAAGTTGTTCAATTGAAAGATGTGATAGGACCACGACCATTTTTGACTTCGAATAAAACATTAATCATAAAAAGTAATCAAAAATGTAAGAATGAAGAAGAAGTGACGCAAGGAATGAAAAAGATAATGGTAGCGTTGAATAATGGACCAGAAGGAATGGATGTTGAAGTGTTGGGAATTTCTTTACCTGAACCGTTTGTATATGTTTCGTATTGGTTATATAATCGTAAAATTAATTCTTTATCCTTTTCAATGTGCAATTTGACAACATTTGATGTGGAAGGAATTAGAAGATTTATAAAACTGTGTGTGAACGAAAACATACAAAAAAAGAAATTTGCTATAGTTGGAAATAACTTTTCTCATCCTAACAACAACAACAATAATAATAAGAATAATAATAATAATTGTAAGGAAGATAATAATTGTGTTGCTGAACTTTGTAAAATAATACAGTATGGAATATTCATTGAAAATATTGATTTGTCTTCTAACCATATCGACGATGATGGATTTAAAAGAATATTAGACAGTGGAATGAATAGGAAAAATTTAATATCGTTGGATTTGTCAGACAACGACTTGGAAATTACATCTTTTTTTGATTTATTGGAATTCTTAACAAATTTTAAACAAGAGCCTTCTTTGCCAATCATCATCATAAAGGATAATTTCAAATTTGATAGTTTGATGTTGACAGGCAAAGAAATTTTTTCAAAGTATCTCTTTTGTTTGTTGGGGTACATAGTAAAAGACGAAGTTCATTTGCACGTCACTTTCTTTTCTGTTATTAAGCAATTTATGAAGATGAAGAATTTTTTGTCTTTTTATTCTATTGAATCTTTCGTCGACATATTTTTCAAGCCAAGAATAAGCAAGATAGTGCAATTTAGAATGGAATCGTACCGCGACTTTTGTAATCTCGACGATGAAGTGAATGATGGAAAGTATCTAGTGGCGTTTCATCAAAAATTCAATTATTATCATATAACACCAAAAACCAAATCAATTTTGATACGACATGCAATTGATCCTCATGAATTGAAAAGTAACATTTTATTATATTTAAAGACTTTGGGAAATCCAACGTTAAAAAAGATTTCGCTTTTTTATGATTAAATTTTGGGTTTATTAAAATGCAAATTTTCTAATTAACTTTTCAATTTTATTTATTATTTCGCGGAACTGGGGGGGGTTAAAAATAAACAATTAAATCAATTGATTCATCTGTTGGAAAACATGTAATTGATTTTAAAGAGTACGAATAATTCTTTTCTCTACATAACGTTGCGATATTTTGTAATTCCTTTTTTATCTCTGCAATGTTCTTATCAAAATAGCATCTTCTTAATGTAAACACAACTCTGTCAAGATTAAATTTATTGTATTCACTTCCTTTTTTCTCTCCACTTCCATCGTTTATTCTAATTTTACCGTTTGCATGCAATTCGTCCTCTATCAAATCCAACAAATCTTGTCTGTTGAACTTCTTCTCGCTTCCGCCCTCCCATTCGATGTCATAATCTAATTTAGGAACGGGAAATATGCATTTAGCACTTTCTATCATTTCTTGCTTATAAATCTCTGGATCAACATTGGGCAAATCTGCGTCAACTAGCCAATAATCGCCATTAGTCAGCACTTTGCGGTAATGAACACCCTCTGAAATTAAAACACGATCGGACCCCGTAAACCTCAAACAGCGAAATTTGCTCTTATCCCTTTCATCGCCTGACGAAAAACTAATCAAGTTGTTGTAATGTGCGTGATAATTGTCGGGAAGCATGTTTGGAGCGTCTAATTGGTAAGCACAGAAATTCGATCTTTCTTGCGTTGGTCCAAATACAGAACAGAGAGCAGTTGCGTACCTTTTAATCATTTCTTTCGCTTCTTCTCCCTTATGATAATAAATCGAACTGAACGATTTAGATGTGCCTTCAAGTAAAATAGGAGTTATTGTGTAGGATGACTTTGATCCCGACATCATATCGTTATATAAATCTATTGGGTAAAGAACACAAATTTGATGTAATCCAGCATCTCCTGCATCTGTCACCAGCGACATTACACAGATACCGGGTATATATTTTCTTTTCACTTGGTCTTGTAATTTCTTCAACCTTCTATTTTTCATTTCAATTCCGTCACTTAGAAAATACAAGACAGTTTGATAAATCATAATTGCAGCATCGTCACAATCGCCAGAATTAACACCTCTGATACTTCTCATGTCATCCGAACTTCTACCGTACAATCGATCATTTACATATGGCAAATCAATTGTGGCAGAAGTAAAAAATACTGTGAAAAATTCATTGTTGTACTCAACATCTTCTTCTTCTTCTTCTTCCTCTGTTGTGGGATGACCGAATATCGAATAAGTCTTCTCCAACGAATTAATAAAAAACTGTTCAGGCAAAGATGGCAAAGATGCGTACGTGATTAACGGAAATGGACATACGTCAAAGACACCGCAACCATATTGGAATATTAAACTTTGTTTTACTGACCCGACAAGAGCGCCATTCATCTCATAAATCCATTTCAGACTTTCTCTGTTCCTATCACGTGATGGTAATATTGGTAAAGTAGAAGGTGCTAGCATTGTTTGGAAATGTAGCGGCGATATTAGTAAATGCGAATCAATTTTAGTTTCATAGTTCGTCGTCATATTTCCATCACCGTCGAGAGAAATACTTGAATTGACAGCACCAGTTATCATGTCTATCTTATGTTCATTAGCAAACGTCTCATCTTTCCAGACTTCAGATAGTTTAACAGGCCTTGTTTGGGCGACGACTTGATAGAAGGGATAATTATGGGCAAATTTGCGAATGGTGAAGGAATCTGATGTAATTTTATAAAACAAAGCAAATATATAATATACTTCATCATCGTCAACTTCACCGTCGACCACCATTTGAACAGTGGGATAATTATCTTCTTGATTCTTTACGAATTTTTTTAAATAACAAAAGTCGGTTGAAGTAGAATAGAGGGATTCCAATTTTGTTTGTGCTTGATCATTTGTCCCGTTTTCTAATCTCACAGTCGACTTTCCATCAATTCGAAATAATAACAAATGAGGCTCCGTGTCGTACCCTCCTTTATTTGGAAAATCGCCATCATTCTTGTAAACAATCTTGAATATTTTATTTTCCTTTTCAATTCCTTTTGTTCTTCCAACGTCTATTTCTATATGCGGTTTCATATTTTTAACATAATTGAAGATTGCCATTATATCTTTGTCGGCAGCACGCCATAAAATATAAAACATATCCTTATTCCTTGTTTCAATTGTTTTTACGATGATGTGAACCATCACATTGTCAAAGTTTTCTTCTCTCGGTGACAGATGTTCTTTTAAAAACTTACTTATAATCTTTTCATCTTTATCATCACTGTTCATCTGTGCGTTATTATCATCTTTATCTCTTATCAAACAGAACGGTGAATTTTTCCATTTGTACAGAGGATGGATATAATCGTTTTCGCTATTGAAATCTATATATTTAAAATTTGCCCAGTATAAATATAATTGATATAAAACATCTAATGCCATTGTTGTTTCTGATCTATTTTGTTTTTTATTGGGTTGTTTAGGTAAAAATAGCATTGGATATCTATCACTGTCTTCACCAACAAAAAGTAATTTTAAATCATCTTCAAATGCCATCACTTTTCGCTTTTTTTTTTATGATCAAAAAATTATATGTATATATATTTTTCTTTTTACAATAATATTTAATATTTTTTTTTCTTTTGTATAGATATATCGTCGACCCCTCAAGTTATTATTTTTCTTTTTTTTATATTTTAAAAAAAGAAAAGTTAAATATAAAATTTGCGTTTTAAAAATATATAAAATGTCTCATTGGAGAGATAAATATAATAAAGTTTCGGAAAAAATGAAAAAAAGAGAACAGAAGAAAGAGGAGGATGATGATGAAGTAATTGATTTAACTAATAGGAGGGATAATAAAAATGAAGGTGAAAGTAGTAGTAAAAGAAAGGTTGAAAAATTGATTGTAGTAGACGATGAAGAAGAAGAGGAAAGGCGAGAAGTAGAAAGAATTGTGAAGGAAATTGAAGAAAAAGAAAGGAAGGAAGAAGAAGAAAGAGTCCGTAAAGATTATGAAATGTTAAAACGTCTTCAAAACGAAGAAGATACTAATCGAAACAAAAATAATAATAATAATAATAATAATAATAATAATTTAGATTTAGACCTATTTGATATGTATGATAATTTTAATAATGATGATGACGATGACGATGTTAATAATAACAATAATAATAACAATAATAACGATAGATGTGGTTGCGGAACTTTAATGACAGTCAGGTCTAATACAAGAAAAAATGCTTGTTTACGTTGTCAAACTGAAGCATACCATGACAACGCTGACAATTTAAAAATGTTATTAAAAAATTTTGTCGTGACGATGAATACAGTCGGAGGAAATTATGTTCCGTTGCTTATAGAAGTTGCACAAGTAGACCCAGTGGCTAAAATAGACGGTAAATTTGTGATTGACTGGGCTATTGATGAAGGAATTGATTCGGATAATATAGGAAATTTTATTGAATCTGGATTTTTTTATAGCACAATAGATGAAAAATTTATTAAATATCTTGTTAACATCAGTATCAAAAAAAAACAAGAGCACGATGAAAAGGTTAAGGCAAAAATAATAAAGAAAGATGAAAATTACACTAATTGGGTTATTCAATTGTTGGAAAAAGACAGTGATTTAAAGAAACATTTTATTCATGAAATTATAAGTCCCTTAACAGGATTAAATATACTTGATTGAAACCTAAAATTTAATAAACAAATCAAAAGAAGAAAAACACATATGAAAGGCAAATTAATTTTGTCATCAATTGAATTTTTAGATATATTTTGTAACGAGGCGTTTTTGGAAAATGAATGGTACAAAGTTAGATTTCCAACTGAAGATAAGAAAGAGGTTGTATTTTTGAGAAATGGAAAAGAAACGACAGTTCAAAGAAAAATCAAACATCACATGCTGGGAAGTTTATTTCAAAAAGAGTTCGAACCAATTTGGATGAATTCAAACATTTCCAAACAAATTTTTTTAAAAAAGGGGTTTCCATTAGATGAAAGTGAATATATTGTTTGGATATCAAGAAATAAATCGAAACATTTGAACATTCAATGCAAAATGGGTGATTATCATATGAAAAAAATAAGATTGCGCATAAGAATATAAACTTTAATAAACATAATTTATTATACATTTATTATTTATTTTTTATATAGGTAAATAATTCTTTCACTGCCGCTTTTAAATCAAAGTTGCGAAAAATAATTCAGATGGAAACGCATTACCATATTGAAATTTGTTTTTGATAGGATCATAAGTTTCACTTGGGTTACCAAAAATATTGCCATATCCAGCAATTGCGACTTTTCCATCAGATTGAAGAAATGCAGAATGGTTGTAATAAGCCCGTATCATATCTGCACAAGGAAAGAAAATTCCACGTTTGTGATCATAAATCTCAGCACTGGTTGAACGACCGTAATGACCATAAACGTACTGATGAACTGAACCACCGCAAATAAGAACATTGCCGTTTAACAATGTAGTTGATGAATGGCCACTTCTGAAATTTATCATGAACGGTCCGTCAGAAAAGGAATCAGACGAAGGATCGTACAATTCAGTTGATTTAGTGGATACATGATCAATTCTTCCCCCAGTAACCAGAACTCTTCCGTCTGGCAATAAAGAACAAGCATGCTCAAATCTCCTGTACCTCATTTCTGCCCTTGACTTGAAAATCATGAAGGATCGAGGATCAAACAACACAGATGTTCTTAAATATTTATGTTCCCTAGTTCTTCCACTTGGACGGAAGACACTTTGATAACCACCGCAAACAAACACCATCCCAGTTTTCAATAAAGTTGCCTTTGGGAATATCCTATTTTCGATCTTTCCGATTCTTGTAAACTTATTGGCATCGACGTTGAAGATGGTGATGTTTGTGCTCTTTTTCGAATCATCTTCTCTTGTGAGTTTTGCACCGAATAAAAGAACATCAGTGTTTTCGATATTCAATCCACACGAAAAGAAATAATTGCCGATTGCTGTTCCTTTTCCTTTTCCTTCTGCATTTATCCTTTCAAAGACAAGACTATCTTCTTCGTTGATGTAAGGAATGCCCTTTCTCGGATCACAGATAGCCAACACTTCATTTCTTTTTTGTTGAATAATTGAACCGTCGATCAACAAGGTTTTACACTTTTTATTTTTTATCTTGAATATTGCTTCGAGTATATTTCGTTGAGCATCATCAAAATCTTCAACATCGTTATATTTTATCCTTTTATTATTATTGTTATTGTTATTATTATTGTTATTATTGTTTTCTTCAACTTCCATTTTCAATTTCAATTTTTACTTTTGTATTTCAATTTTATATTTTACTTTTTATATTGCAAATTTTATATTTAACTTTTCTGTTTTATTATTTTAATTAAAAATAAAAAATAAATCTTTTTTTTTCCGTCCAAAAGGTTTTCAAATCAAAACGGAAAAAAGAACCATAAGATTGGAAATCAAAAGTGGAAGAGAATGTTTTGGTATTTGGATCATAGATTTCTATCATACCCACCAGAAATCAATACTTTTCCGTCAGAGAGAAGAGATGCTTGATGATAATAACGACCAACATTCATTTCTTTAGAGGAGATAGTCATTTTACCTGTCTTATGATTGTAAATTTGAGCGAAATTTGTAGTAATATAACCGATATAATTCAAAGTCATTCTGCCTCCACAAATAAGAACATCGCCGTTTTTGTAATAATGTTGCAGTGTGATCTCTTACGTCAACAAAACATTTCAGGGCCTCGTTCAAAAGAATCAGAAGAAGGATCGTACATTTCGGTGGATGTTAAAGTTCGTCCACGGCCTTGTCCTCCAGTAATAAAAACATTGCAAATTTTATAATTAACTTTACCGTTTTAATGAAATAAATAAAAAATAAAAAATAATAATATTTTTTTTTTCTTAAATACTAAAATATATAACTTGAGGGGTCTATGCCAGTAACTTGGGGGGTCGACGCCTAGTAACTTGAGGGGTTGTAAAAAAATTATCCGACACCCCAAGTTACTAGTTTTTTTTATATATATTTTTTTGATGGACTTAACGAAATGCAAATTTATAATTAACTTTTGATTAAAACAAATAAAAAATAAAAAAATAAGGAAAAAAAAAGATTTAATAAACAGAAAAACGTTTAATAATAGTTATTTCAAAAACATTTTTAAAGAATACTTCGTTATATATATGTTCAAAAATTATAAATAAATTTTGAATATTATTTTTTAAAGTGGCGATGATAACCAAATTATTATTTATATTTGTAATGCATTTATCCTTTATCTCAGCAAGTCTATTTAATTGTTCTCTTGACAGTGTTATTTTTTTTGACGGGGATGGGGAGGATGACGATTTTAAACTTTGAATAAATTCTAATTCGTCTTTATGTAACGGCTGTTCACTTTTTATTGTTGTTGGTGCAGAAGAAGAAAAAGATACGATTGGAAATAGGGGAGCAAAATGCCAAATGGAAGAAATATCTGAAATTGAAGGCCATAGATTGTGATTTTTTAGTTCAGGATTAAATTGTTTTGGAGCATTGTTGACGAAAAAAGAATTGTACAATCCCCTTGCTTCCAAACAAGAGTTATTGAATTTTTGGGTTATTGTTTCTAATCTGTTGTAATATTCCGCGTACTTCATAATCTGTTGTTTGTTGATGGTTTTATTATAATCGTAAATGGCAATTATTAATTTATGCAATCTTTCTTCTACTTTGTCTGTTGATGAGTTGAACCCTTGTTTATTTTCGAGTATGAAGAGAAACAATTGAAGTTGCTCACACAAAGATGTTAGAGAATTGGTAAAAGAAACAAACATTTCAGATTTGATTAAATTGTACGATTCCGTGGAAACTCTTAGACATTCTCTGACAATCTTGTTTATTATAATCAATTTAGTTTCTTTATCTCTCGCCGTCTGTTGTTGAAATTCGATATTTAAATGTTTGTTTCCGTAACTTGCCTTTTCCAAATCCGTCTTATCTTTCAAATCTTTTTCCTTTTCCAATATGTCATTTATGTTTTTTCTCGCCAACGATTCTTTGCTCTTTCTTCTTCTTCCTTTTCTTTTTTTCTCTGTTTTATTTTCTTCTGTCTCTTCTTTTTTACCTCTGTCATCATCCATTATGTTTTTTTTAAATATAATAATAAAAAAAGAAAGAAGAGGAGTAAAAAAAGGAGGGGGAAGGAGGAGTGAGAGAGAAATGAAAAGAGAAGAATTTAAAAATTTTTATAAATTATTAGATTTAGATAATATTAAAGAAGTAAAACCTCAAATTGAAAAGGGAATTGACGATGAAATAAATATTGTGTTTGGAAAAGAAAAAGCAAGCAAGATAATTCAAGATAACAAAATGATATTAAAATTAAATTCATTTATGAACGGAGAGTTTAATATTCCATTTGAATCAAGAAAATTAATAATACCAAAAGTTTACTTTTCAAATATCTTTTCTGAAGGATGTTTGAAAGGGTTGAAAAATGTTAGTGAAGTGCCATTTTATATCAACCAACCAAACACAAACACAAAACATAAAATCAAATGTTTAATGATTATATTTTCTTTTATGGTAACTAAATTAGAAGAAGAAGAAGATGACGACGATTGTAATAATAATAATAATAATAATAATGGCGGTGATAATAAAAAAAATAAAAAATGGTTTATGTGTGATATTACATTCTTTTGTAAAGTTGAAGATAAACTGTTAGGAAAAACGTACTATAATAAATTGCAAGAGATTTCAAAAGACTTGGTTGAATTCAAACATAAACAATCGGAATTGATGAAGCATAAATCAGGAGTCGAACGTAAAAAAATGTTAACCGAAAATGAAAAAAGACGTATTCAAGAGTACGAAAAGGAAATAAAATCGATAGAACAAATAGAAATAGAAAAAATCGACGCTTCATTATTCCACACCCCAATGATCTATTTATCTCATAATTTTTATTTACGAAATGATATAAGTATATTTTCTCAAATGTTTAAAATTCTTATTTGATCATCATTTAGATAAATAAGGTTAGGTTAGGTTAGGTTAGTGGGGAGGATGGATTGTCAATTAGATCAATTTATAATAAAATTAAAATGTGAAGTGAATCAAAAGTACTTTAATTGTAAAATAAAGCAAGAAAATGAACATGTGACATTGATTAAAGCAGAAAATTCAAATGGAGAAAGCATATATCTAAAAAAGACTAAACTTATTGACTTGAAAGGAGCATCGTTTTCCAAAAAATTGCTTTCTTTCAAACAATTGTACTCTTTGGATAGATTCAAAGAAGAAGAGGAGAAGTACATGAACGAAATAATAGACACGAACAGACATCTTGCAACTGAGGCATTTATATATAGCAATGTGCTGTGTAACGGTAGCAAGTACGTCGTCCATCACAACAGCGTATTCAAGCCACACGTCCATCAAAACATAATGTGTATAGAATTGGCGATTTGTGGAATTTCGCTCGATGACATTCTACTCGACATGACTGCACAAGAACAAATTTTAAAAAGAGAATCGATAATCAAAGTGACAGATAACGTTCTGAGAGGATTGCAGTTCTGTCATGGATTAAATGTAATTCATTGTGATGTAAAGTGTAGCAATGTTATTTTTGACCCGAATAAAAACGTCTTTTGTCTCTGCGATTTTGGAATGGCGAGGGTGAAGCCAGATCGACATTGCACTGTCCCACACTCATCTGGAGTAAATCCCGATACGTACCAACCTCCCGAAATATTACTCGGTCGTCCATTCAATGAAAAAGTTGATATTTTTTCACTGGGTTGCATGCTGTCAGGGATTATAAATTGGAAAGAAACGTTCACAAACATAATAGATAAAATTCCGTACGTTCAAAGGGCAGAGTACGTCCGAACAGAAGTTTCAACGGGCGAGTGTCTTACTTATTTAGACGACGATGTGCATTTCAAAACTTTTATTATCTCGTTGCTATCGTACAATCATCAAGATAGACCTACTGCTTCTCTTGCATTGGAAAATTTATTAGTTTCATTTTTTTGAATTTAAACCAATATAAATACATATTAATTAATCAAATTAAAAAAAAAATTTAAAATAAATAACTTTAAAAAAAAAAAATATAAAAAATAATTAATATATAAAAATAAAATAAAAGTTTTGAATTCAAGTTGCAAGAAATCAAATTAAAAATAAAAATTTTATAATTAAAAAAACAAAGGGGGAAAAAAAAAATAAATGGAAGAAATAAAGAAAAAAGAAAATTTTATAAATCTAGTTGAAAAATTAAATATAACACCTAAACCTAATGTATATATGCTAATGACTCAAATGTGTTTTTTAATACAAAATTTACATAAAAGTGGACTATGTTGTTTTGGAAATTTTCTTAGATTAAATTCATTTTCACTCTGTGACAAAAGTGGAGAATTAATTTTGTCTGACAACTATAAATGTTGGTTGACGAACGATAGAATGTACAATGTCGAGCAAAAGAAAACGTACGATAGACAGCAATTGATACGTCTTTTTAAGGAAATTGGAGAAAACAAGGGAATCGATGTAACAAAGATTCAATCTGCTTTGGTGGTGGAGGATGATTTCAATAACGTTTATTCTATTTTGGCTAGCAGGGCGATGTCTGGAATTGAAAAGGTTTATGAATATTCATCGAAAATGATGGTGAATTCACTGGGGACTCAAAACAATATATTACTGTCTGATGAAAACACTCCTAAGTACGTTGCTTGTTTCAACGGTGACCATTCTTTTGACAATGTCTTCAACGTCGTGAGAAAAACAATAAAGGATGTGAACAGAAACAACAAACGAAGTCATATCATTTTTTTGGAATCTACCACCATCTCTGGCGACGGTCCAATCAAACAAATCATGAACGAATTTCTTTTGTATTGTGTAAATAGAGGAATCATATCCGCAAAAATAAAAACATTAGGAGGAGGAGAGGAAGAAGAATTTAATCGTCGTCGTTCTTATTTCAATGGACAAAAGAAAGATGAATTGATCAAACCGTTACTTAAAAGAGATAGTAGCGATGACGGATGTTTGTTTAACGACGAAGTAAACATTTATCACGTAATTGGTTTTGTGCTTTTATTTTGTTTGTACCACGACATGACTGTGCCGTTGACTGTTGCGGAAGAAACGTACCTTTTATTATGTGCAGAAGCAAACACATTGAAAAGACCTCAATTTATCGAACAAGTTTTTGTGCCGCATATTATGGGTAATTTAGATTTGGAGGTTGGTAAACAAAATATAATTGATATGATAGTTGGTGGATTGCCTATAAAGAATTTGATTTCTCAGGCTTCTAACATTGGACCAAATGACGAGAAATTTACTTCAATCTGTATCGAATCGTTGTGCATCCGTTCGAACATGTACGATTCTAAAAATAATAATATTCTTCAATGTGCTAAGATAGGAGAGAATTTTAATGAAAGGGAAAGGGGTTGCATCAATGAATGGTTACACTCTTTATCATCCGACGATGGTGTTCAAAAACAAGTGTTGAAAATCATAACTGGCAGTGAAGTCTTTTCTGATTTTTTTATATGTAAGAATTACGATAAAAATGATAATGACAATGGAATAATTAGACTCCAAGTTTGTTCAAAGACAATTATTTTACCCCAAAGTTTATTTAGATTAGATCAATTTGGAAAAGATGGTTTTAAAGATTCTATTAATAATTATTTTTATTTTGCATGGTTTAATTCTTCTTCTTCTTCTTCTGCATCATTTTTATTCAATTCACAATAATGATAATAATAAAAAATAATAATTTTTTTTTATTAACGTGTAACAAATTTTTTTTTTGTTATTGTAATTTTATAAAAAGTGATTAAAACAACCAAGTTGGTTTTACACAAAAAAAAAATGGATGAAATGGAAATTGAAGATAATGAAAAGAAAGAAAAGATAGAAAGAAAAGAAAAGAAAGAAAGAAAGGAAAAGAAAGAGAAAAAGGAAAGGAATGAAAATTTATTTGAAAAAGCAAGAGAAAATTTAAAAAAGGTTCTTGATGAAAAAAAGAAAGAAGAAGAGATTGAAAGGGAGATGGAAAAGGAAAAAGAAGTAGAAGAAAGAATAAAGAAACAAATCAAATTAACAAAAAAGATGGAGAAGGAAAAGGAAAAAAGAATCGAGATGGAAAAACAAAAAGAAAAAGAAAGATTGGAGATGGTGAAGAAAATAGAAAAAGATAAAAAACAATTGAGACAAGAAAGAAATAGATTATCTGCTAAAAAATCAAGAGAAGTTGTAAAATTAAAAATTGCAAGTCTAGAAAGAGAAAATGAATATTTAAAATTAAAAATCACGGGTATGGAAGAAGAAATTAAAAGACTTGAAAATGTAATCGACGACAAGGATGATATGATAATTTATTTTAGAACAGAAATCGCAAGTCTTGGAGATAAAATAAAAGAGTTAGAAGGAGAAATCAATTAAAATGCAAATTTTATAATTAACTTTTTAAAAACCCCAATTATTAATAAAAAATTTTCCTTTTATTTTTTTTTCAAACTAAAATTGATTCCATTTCTTCATCTTGTGAATTACTATTATTATTATTATTATTGTCATTATTATTTGAGATAGGAGGGGGTGAAAAGAAGGAAGCAATCAATTTAAAAAGAGTAAAAAACATCAAAATTAAGAATATGTACGATTCAAAAAAAAACAGTAAAGTTAAATCGACATAAATTGAAGCGATTGAAAATAAGATAGTGGAAAATAACCCACATATTCCAGCCTTTATTTGTTGGTGTTTTATTATTTTACCGTTAAATGGATTTAAATTGTTTGCAGCAAAATAAAAAAACATCCCGATGAAAGCAGCCTCGAAAATCAAAAAGAAAAAGTAAATTATCTTGTCACTGTCAGGATAAATTGGTTTATTGAAATCATTTTCATCATAATTTAAATTTAAAATAGATTCAGAAAAAGAAGTGGTGGAAGATTGAGAAGAAGAAAAAGTTCCGTCACCTAACATTATTTTTTTTTATATTTATTTTAAAAATTATTATCATCATCATCATCGTCGTCATCGTCATTAATATATTGGGATAGATTTATATTAAAGGTTAAATCTGAACAATTTTTTTTAAATGCAATGGCGTTCGTTGATAATTTACTTTGTTGTAAAAAACTGTCGAGAACAAACAATGATCTTAAAAATATCTTCATATACCCATTAACATAACAGTGAGGATCGTTGATGATACAATCGTACACAAACAATAGCAGACAATTGTTTGGGTACACTTCTCCTTGTGTAATTGGATAGTTCTTATCGATCGTCTTCATCGTTTCTTTAATGTAATATTTCATTTTATTAACCACCAATTCGCATATAATGTCTATCATCTTCTGCTTTATAAAAAATATATTATTAACAGTAGTGATGAATAAGATTCCAGTTTTACAAACAACCAGTTCTTTCTTTCCACATTTGAGCACAAAAGAATCGCTGAGTGACAAATTAGCCCCAGTGAAAGAACAGACAGGAGTTTTACAGTAATGAGAGGAAGAATATTGTGATAGAGGATATATTTTAATGATTGGATGAGAGATGGCGAAAATAAAACATTTATGAAAAAGGGGATGTGTTTGTGAAAAATTGTCACTTTTTTCAATCATATAAATTAAATAATAACGCAAGGCGCCAAGCATGAAATCGAAATTTTCAAACAAAAAACAATTGCTCACCATCAAATCTCTTAATTTTTTATTAACTTCCGATTGCGGGAATCTGATTTCGGCTAGATTTTGAAATAGAACTTGCACCACCATCGTTTTAAAAAATCCATGAAACATTTTTTTCGAAAACAAGAATGGTTTTAGGTTTTTAAAGAAATATATCTGTTGATCATTTGCAATATCAGAATCTTTAACATTTTCTGTGTACTCTTCTATATTCAATTTATCTATTTCATCTTCTTCTTCCTCATCTTCATCTTCTTCCTCATCTTCATCCTCGTCATCGTAACAATAACAATCAACGTCGTCATCTTCTTCTAACGATTGATCAAAAACAGTTTGTAATAAAAAAGGAAGGATAGAACGAGAAAAATTCTTTCTATCAATCTTCTTATTTTTATTCAACTCTTCGAATTTATCTTCATCGAATTCGCCGTTTTCTTTTATCAACTCCTTCTCTCTATATTTTTTCATATGACATTTCAAGAAATCCCAGAGATTGTCGTCCATAAACTGTTCAAATGAAAAATCATCGTCGTCTACAAATACATACAATTTTTCCACAAATCTATCATACACAAATTCCTCTATTAAGTTTATCCCTCTTTCTTTTTCTTTTTGATTGTGTTCTATCGTCAATTTAAATACATGTTTTACTGCATTGTCGATTAAGATTATTGACTTTTCATTTATTTTTGTTTTGTTTCTGACTTCATAATTTGGTATTATACTATTGTAATAAGTTGGTATATATTCAATTTCTTTTTCATCATCTCCATCATTTAATTTTCTTTTCTTATCGTCAAATAATTTATTCTTATCATTGCAAGAGTTGTGTTTTTTTTTATTTATATTTTTCATTTTTTTTTCGGTTCTGTCGTTTAGGGTATAAAAATTAAAATACAAATTCAAAAAATCGAAAAATAATTTTAAATTGTAATTTAATTATAAAAAAAAATCAATTTTAATTAATTAATTTGCATTTTAAAAATAAGAGAAGAGAAAAGAAAATGAACGGAAAAAGATTGTTCAGTGAAAAAAAAGATAACAGTGACGACGATGAAGATGATTGTGTAGATAAAAATGAAAGATTACAAAAATTAAATGTGCTAGATCAAAAAAGACGATGGTTAGGATTTGATAATTCTCATTTTGGAATAACTGATGAAATGTTAAAGGAATCTATCCCTGAAAACATAAGAAAACGGTACATCCCATTACCAAAACATAATTTCAAATCTGCGTCGGAAGTTACCTTTCATGAGAGAAGATTAGTGCCGCAAGATGACGATCTGTGGAAACAATTTGGTGTTTTGCCTGATAGTATTCGCGCCTCTTCTGTTGCAAAAATGTTACATTTATTTGACGAGACGGTGAAAGACCAACTTGATCTATCTGATTTTATGACTCAATCGCATGGACATGTAATACAAGAATGGGTGACGTTTATTACTCAATCGAAGTTCAACAAATTGTCTATTCCCGCAAATCAACCAGATGCTGTTTCTTCTCGTTTAATGAATTATGGTCATCATCATGAATTGAATGGAATTGTGTCGTATTTGATTCGATTTCCTGATAGAGAGGTGCTAGAAATAGGCATGTGTATGGTGGATAAAGAATCGTTGAAGCATATTTATATCGAAGATGCAATTACTGGCAAACGTATTACTAATCTCGATTTTATTTATATTTGTTCACCAGATGCAGTATCTAGATGGATAAGTAAGAAAAACAACAACAACAACAACAACAATAACAACAAACCTGTGATAAAACATGCAGCAATCGAAATAAAAGCAAAAACAAACTTCTTTCCTTTAGGTCCAAAAAAGGACAGTGATGAATTGAAAACGGGTTTGCATTTTCCCGGTTTACAATGGATGCCAAATAAATATGCTAAATCATTCTCTCGCTTCAAGGGGTACTACATTCCTCAAGTTTGGAGTGAAAAGATGATCATATCTCAACATTTCCCAAACGTTCGTGATAAGACGTACTCTGTATCTTGGTGCATCGATGAAAAGACGAAAGTGTTTGGTATTCGGTACAGTCAACGGGCAATGAACATCATATTTACTCTTCTCTCTTACATCGTCGGCGAAATAAGAAAAAATCCAAACACAAATGCAATAAGAGTCGGCCACTTCAGAGACCCTCAACGTTTCAATAAATCTCGCGTCCAAAGACAACCAGATTCCTTCTATGCTCCAGCACATTTGCAGAATTTGCACAACGAATTGGTGAATCTCATCGACTCGCACGCTGGTGAAAAAAGCAAAAGTTACGAAGATGTGCATAATAACTTCACTTCGACGATGGAAGAAACTAAAGTATTTTTTGGCGGCAGGATTCCAGACAGGAAGACATTCCATTTACCACAACATCCACCAGAGACGCCAAAGTATGTAATGATCCACACCGCTGCGAGATTTCTTCCCAGCACAGTTGAAAATACGATCCACAAGACTCTCAACAGCACTATCCCCATCGTCACTGCCGACCAAATACAAGAACGGAAAGACAATGTGAAGAAATGGTTGACAGGCGTTCCTGAATTGGCTATATTTTCTGATTATGTAAAGTTGATTGACAATATGATGTTGACGCAAGAGGAGGAATTTGATAACTTTGTGAACGTGGCGGAGAAACGATTGGATGTCTGTGAAAAGTTTTTGTACGACAACGGCATTTCTCTTTTATTTAAAATTCAAGATAAACGACATGTTGCGATTAGAAAGTACGATTTTGTGTACTTAAACGAGGTAGAAGAAATGATGTTGCAAGAGATTTCACAATTTGATCTTTTTAAACATTGCAAACTTTTCAATAATAACAACAATAATAATGGCAATGGAAGAGGAAATAAATATGAAGAAATATATGAAATTGTAGATAGATTTTTGAGTAGTAAGAAAAAGAAGGTGACGAACAAGAAAGGAAAAGTGGTGGAAGAAGTTAAAGTTTATTCACATGTATCAATCACATTCAATTTATTTGAAAAAGAGCAAGGAGAAAGAAGAATCGCAATAACATACTATGATTTTAGACAAAGAATTGTAAATAATTTGTACAATGAAAAGGACTTTGTTCGTTTGTTTTATGTGTTATTATTGATGACGTCAGAGCCAAAAAATGAATTAAATGGGTCATCATCATCCACAAGTATCACTGCCGCTGCTGAAGTTGAAGATTTAGATGATGATAAAGATAGTGTTATATCTGATTTTTTCGCAAATGTATAATTAGTTTTATCATTTAGTGAATTGGTTGGATTGTCGTAGTCGGAAGGGAAAAAATTAAGATTGATTTCGTTTCTATTTCTATTTGTATTTGGACTTTTTTTCATTGATTTTAAACAACAACAACAATAATAATAAACACCTTCCTTCAATTCCGTAATATATGTGCAAAATGAATTATAATAAAGTCTGACGACAAACTTGAAATTCGGACTTGTTCTTGTGTCGCCGTACTTGTAAATAAGAAGCAGCAGAACGACATCCAAAATAATGACTATAGTAGCAACGACGATTTGAGGAACATTTGCATTTGCGATGTAATAGTAACCGCATATGTTTATTATATTTCCAACCACTGACAATGCAATAGGAATCCAATTGAGATTATCAGCCGTCATGTTCCAATAACAATAATCTATTTGGGGATAACGACAAAAGACGTTGAAGAAAGAGGTGGACAATTCTATCCAATTCAGCAACTTTTTAGGAATAAATAAGAAGGAGAAGGTCAATGGTAGGAGACAGACGAGACATTTCTTGTAAGCGCTTCTATGTTTTTCGTCACTGTGGAATTTCACAAAGCAAAAGGAAATTAACAGAGTTTGAATAAATAGAGTTAAATTGTGACCGTAAATAAAGAAATTCTGATGAAAAACAAATCCGTACACTGTCGAGGTAATGTAACATAAACATTCAACATAAAACATAACAAAACTTAATCCATCCACTGTCTCTCTCGCCAAGATTGTGTACAATTGCGGTAATTTCATAAAACAACTGAATATAAATACTAAGATGTTTAATGTTAGAAAGGTGTTGTATAATTTATTCATTTGCACTTCCCACCCCACACACTTTTTGGTTGGTTGTTTTTATTTATTTATTTTTTAAAGTAATTTCTTTACTTTTCTTTTCAATTCATCAATCTTTTTCTTTAATTTCTTTAATCTTCTTTTCAATTTATCAATCTTTTTCTTTAATTTTTTCTTCTTTTTCATTGTCATATTCGAATTAATCTTTTTTTTACCATAACTAATTCGATTCTTTATCTTTTTTAAATCTTGTCTGTTCTTATCTTCAATGATTAATTTTGTTTTTTCAAATGCTTCATTTACTATTTTTGATTGCCATATACTAAGTTGGGGTTGCTCGTTTGTTTTTTTAGGTATAGTATAACTGACTGGCACAATTGAATTATTTTCTAACCTAGCAATTGGTCCTTTTACGAAATTCCTCTCTTTTACAAAAAATGCTTCATCAATAAAAATAAAACCGTGTCTAGGATTATGCACAAACATTTTTTTTTTAAATTTAAAAATAAAATTTATATATTAAAAATCAAACTTTAATTATAAAATTTGCATTCTGGTATTAAATATAAAAAAAAATAAAATAAATAAATAAAAATGACAGAGACAAGTTTAAAGGAATTAGAAAAATATGAATTAAACGGGAAATATAAAGATTTTAAAGTTCAACAAGCGTACTACTCGGACAAAATATCGCTATTCAATCAAAAGTCACCGTTGGTTGATGCATTGCAAAAACAAAAAGCAATGAACTGTGACAATCTGTTTGTTAGATCGCATGAATTTCAACCAGCAATTGATCCCAAAAATCCAAGTGAATATCTTTCTGGTAAACGACAATATTTTCTTTGTTCTCATCGTCAATATTTTACTTGTGTGAAAGCAATGATCCCTCACTATCGAAATTGCTATGAGATGGTTCAAGAAAATTGCCCCTGTAATGGATACATCGATATTGACAAGGCACACACCTCCGCTGAAATAAACAACAGCGACAACTTGGACAAAAATGTAGACAATGCATTTGCCGAATTGTTGATATGTATGGAGGATTTAATCAAATCAAAATCGGTCACTGACAAGGACTGGCAATTTGATTTTTGTGATGTGAGAATCAACACTTCAATCTCTGACAGCAACAAGAAGCAATCTCGCCACATCGTTTTCCACTTCCCCGACGATAGGATGTTCAACAGTCTTGAAGATGCGGGAAGGTTTTTCAAAGATTGTGTAGAATATTCGGTTATAAGGAACAACGGCGGAGGAGGAGGAGGAGGAGAAGAAGAAAGAGACCAAATGAAGAGTCCCATATTTTACAAGACGATGGTGACGGATAGAACAGTTGGGAAAGACGGAGATAAAATAGAATCGGTGGAGAGTATGATTGACAGATCAGTGTACAACAAAAATAGGAATATGAGATCAATCATGAATTGCAAATCGTTTGATGTGAAGAATATGCCCCAAAAGCCCTTTCTTATCCCCAAATGCAATCACATCGATCCACCTCACACCTCACTTGCCGACTGTCCTTATTCTCAAATAACAGAAAAACTTGAAAACATCCCAGAGTCTCTCTTTATGGCAAATAGCATCATGTTCATTCCCCTCAACAAGGCAACGGGAGAACCTGTTCCTATTAAAAAATTGCAGTGGCCGACATCGTTGTTTGATCTGGATAAAGAGAAAAATGCACGTAAATCTGCGATGGTGGGACAAAAGAGACTCAAATTGAGCGACGGGAAAAATGAAAAAGAGATGGAGTATGAAACGCAATTTGAAGAAAATGAAGAGTTGAGAGAAATTCATCGTAAATTGAGAAATCATTTGGCTAATTCAATCTCGGATAAAATAGGTCCATTGTATCCCTTTGACGGCGTGAAAACTATTCATGACGACGGCTCTAATTTTAGTCTAGTGTACCGTGGGTATCGATCATGTCCGTACGATAAAAACAAAGGATCGCATAAAAGCAATCACGTCTTTTTCAATGCTCTCTTATCTTATCCTTACCCAGTCGTATTCATCAAGTGTCTCGACGAAGAGTGTAAAGCAAGAAACGAAAAAATGGGAGAAGTATTAGAAATTTCAAAATATAAAGATGAAATCAAACAAACAATGGAAGAATTAATTGAAAATACTTATTTTTAAAAAAAAACACGAAAATTTTAGTTAGCAAGGAGATGAACGATGTTACAAAAAGACAAATAAATAAAAATTCTTCAACTTATCAAAGAAGCCATGCATTCATTGAAGAAGAATTTACATTATCGCACTATAAAGATAAATTGAAACATCCAAATTACATTGAGGAATTTATTAATAATTGCTTTAGACGATTTTTTTACAATCCTAATCTTAATTGTTTTTATTGTGTTATTGATGCTGATTCTTACAAAGCAGGCGTACGACTTCCTAACATCAATGAAGAAATAAATGTTTACGATCCATCCACTGTTTATTTGGCCGACGACGATGTTACTTTAGTTAAACCAATGTCAACTTTGATTTTTAAAAGAAGATTAATCACAAAAGAATACAGAATTGGCAAATATTATTTGTAAATCCCGAAAAAAAAGAAAATTATAAATAAAAGATCAAAAAGTTAATTATAAAATTTGCAACATAAAAGCAGAATGAGGCTATATTTAAAAAATCTTGAATGTATTGCAAGCGATAAAAAAATAAATATCATCACAAATGTCGACGTGGACAAAATAATTGATATTTTGATATCTAAAAAAGATTATTTTTATTATGAAGAATTGTTACATGAAATAATAAAAGATCAGATTTGTGATGTATTGAAAACCCTAAAAGATAAAGAAACATTATGGCGTTCAGATGAAAATAACAAAATTTATACTTTTGTTGAATCTTATTTTACTTATTTCTTTGCTGTTTTCAAAATAATTATAAGAACCGTGGAAGAAAATGCTATTTCATCTGCAAAAATTATTATGATAATCAATGGCGATGCAGAACCCGTTTTCGAATTACTTTATAATATAAAGTTGGATTTGTATCATTAAATAAAAAAATACATTTATAAATCGTAAAAGGTAATTACAAATAAAAAGATCAAAAGTTAATTATAAAATTTGCAACATAAAATAACAAAATGAGACTGTATCTAAAAAAAACCTTGAATTTATTGCAAGCGATGAAAAAATAAATACTTTCACAAATGTCGATGTTGATGAAATAATTGACATAGTTATATCAAATAAAAAATCAGTTTTATTATGGCGGATTAAGAATAAAAAATAAAATTTGTGATATTTTGAAACAATTAAAAGATAAAGATACATTATGGCGCTCTTATGAAAATTATGAAATATACACCTCAATCAAATCTCATTTTATATTTTGCGTGTGAGTATAAGAACAGATGAAGAATATGCTATTTCACGTGTTCAAATTAAGGTTATTTACGGAGATGGAGAAGAAATGATTTTTTTTTATCTTATTGTTCTATGAAGATTATAATCATTATTATTAAATACAAATATTTTATGAATTGAAATAATAATAATAATAAAATAATAAAATAAAAAAATTAATAAAATATAAAAAAAAATAATTTAAACCGAACAAACACAAAATGCTAATATTTAAAAACAAATTGAAAAAATATGATGAAACAACCAAAACCAGTGAAGATTTTTGTGCTTCACGAAATATAATTATAAATGATGCAATTTTTTTTCCTTTGACAAAATACACTGTCCAACAATACGATTCAGATTTTAAAAATGAAGCACAAGTTGAAAATATAATACCGTTCATTCACATTCCAGATTGCGACATTCCAGATAACAAAAAAGATGCAATGATTTTTTTGGTGTGGTCTAAACATGATTTCCAATTTATACTTTTTTTGGTAATCAGACCACAAGAAAATTCCAACGAGGAGATTTCCAAGAAAAGGCATGACTTTTTCGAAAAGTTTATCTTGTGGCCGCGTGAAAATTTTTCCCATGACAGTGTGCGGTTTAATGGCAAGGAAATTTTATTACGAACGCGTATTTATTTTAAGATGGCGGAGAACAATGGTGATGATGAAGATGAAGAAGGAGATGAATTTAGATGGAATGAAGAAGACCATTTGCATTTACAATATTTGCTAATCAAAATATACAGCCAAGCGCATCTGCATTGTATAAAGGAGACGTTGATTAAACTGGCAAGTACGAAAAGGATGGATGATGATAAAATATTAAAAATGATAAGCGAAATTGACGAGATGGAAAACGAAAAAGATGATCATTTACCAACAATATTCAAATGTTTATCAGATTATATATTAGAAAATGTGTTAAAGAAGCAAAATTGAAAATAAACAAGTCAATTTATTGGATCGGTAGGAATTTTGAATATCGGATTAATAATATTATCAAATGTAAATTCATAGTACTCAATGGCTTCCTTGGCTGAGTACGCTCCACTTTTCCATTTTTTATAAATCTGAAACATCTTTCTCGGCACGAATAGTTCCAAAACAAAATTTTTTTCTATCTGTTCTTTTAATACGACTATTAATCCTGTTTGAACTGCGGCGGTTGAACGAAAAACCAAATTAAGTAGATCGCGACATATTTCTTTGTATATGAGAGATTCACTGTCGTTGTCGTTGGCGACGTGATAATTTTCGAGGAACACAAACAACTTTAATAACAAATAGTGGAGTCCAAAAAGATTAAGAACGTTGATTTCTGGAGATACGATAATTGTCTGTTTTTTTCCAGAAATTAAGTTATTTACGTAGTCTAATATCAAACCGAGAGAACCGACAGCCAATTTTTTCTCGCCAATTAAGGAATAATCGGTTTTCCAGAACGGTGGAATGCAATACATAAAATCTAATACATTTGTGAAATTCTGGTTTCTCTCTTTCGTTTTTACAGTCACATTCAATAATTTAACCAGAAAGACTATAACATTTTTGTTGTCAAGCATTCGGACTGGATTAGAAAATGACCATGATTCCAGTAAAATGAAAAATAATGTGCTTTTTTTTGGTTGTTCTTCTTTCCTTTTTGCAATAACATTTCCTCCATCTGATCCACCTACACCTACACCTCCCACACTTCCTGATCCGCCTCCTCCCGCACTTCCTGGATTGTCATTTGACGTTTTGACAGCTCTCACATTCTCAACGGATATGTCACCCATTTTTTTAAATTAACAAAACAACATATATGTATTTATCCTTACAGTTTTATTTCAATTTTTTTATGATACTTCACTTTGTTTATTAAAAATATCAACATCTAAGAATGAAAAATCAGTATTTTGCCACTCCACTTTCTGCAATACAATAAACGCTGCATCTTGCATTACATCAACTGAAATACCTTTATAATTTGGAACGTCATCTGAGATAAATCGAGTGTTAATATTTATAGATTCTAAAAAGGTAATAGTCCCAGTTTTGTTTACAACATCACCTCTTTTAAATAAATTTGGCCAACTTTCTTTATAAAACTGGATATCTTGTTCTTCTTTGCTTTTTGGGGTATCTTCGCTCATTTTTTTGTCTCTGTGTTAAAAAAAAAATTATTTGTATATGTATGTATGTAACAGAAATTTTATTATGTAGATGATGTTGATGACGAATTACAAACAGCACAAAAATATTCGTCTGTTAACAAAATAGCATCATTTGTTTTTTTTTCAATAGATTTAGTGATATCATTTAAATTAACTTTCATACCGACTTTTGATAATCGAAAACAAGTTGGAATATTAGAATTATTATATATTTTTTTTTCTTTAATCAAAGTTAATGTTTTTAACCAATTGTCTTTTTCTTTTTCTTCCTCTTCCTTTATTTCGACTTTTATTTCTTCTTCCTTTACTTTTATTTCTTCTTTTTCTTCTTCATTCACCTTTATTTCCTCTTCTTTTTCTTCTAATTTAACATCATCGTCATCGTCGTCATCTAATCCACTCGTTTTACCCGTATTCACAACGTTTTTAGGTTTATTGGGTTGTGCTGGTTTATTTGTTATTGTTGTTGGTTGTGAAGGCGGTGGCGGATACATGATTAATAATAACTTATTTTTCTCATTTATTGCTTTGTTTTTTTCTTCTGTCAGACGATTTATTTCGAAATTTAGATTTTCTATTATTCTACGCATGTCATTCAATTCTATTTGTAACGCTGTGACACTATTCAATTCATCTACATCTGTTATTAAACTTTCTGCTTTCTTTTTTCTGCTCTCAACTATAACGCCAGAAAATGTATCGTAAAAATCTCTGACAGTTCTTTTTGTTTCGTCCTTACCTTCACCGTCACTATAAAATTTTTTCATTATTTCGTCTTTTTTTGTATCTGTTAAATTGTTTAAATCTTCCAATTGCATCCTAGCATTTTCAAGTGATGTACGAACAGAAGGATAAACAGTATTAACTTCGAACATCCATCCAGTTAAAATTTTACAAACCTCCATCATATCTTCAAATTTCAGGTTATAATCTTCACCTTTTATTAAAACGTTAAATAAATCTTCATCCATGATACTGCCATTTCTTATTTTTTCTTTCATCTTATATACTTTGATCCAATTATTACCACTCATTTTCTAAAAAGTCAAAAAAAAAAAACCGAATGCCGCCTAAAATTATTTAACAGACGTTAATAAAAAAAAATTTAATATGTATATAAACATCAATGATTATTATTATGTTTTTTTTTGCTTTAATCAATTAATAATAATAGATTATGAAGAAGATGGAAGAGAAATATTAGATGTCGGAAGAGGAGGAATAATATATTTTGGAAATTTATATTTGTCGTCATTTGAATCTAATTCTGTATAAATTTCTGCCATCACCAACATTTGTTCGTATATTTCTTTAAACTTATTTAAATCATTGTATATTTTATATTCAAAAAGATAATCCAAAGCTTTTCCTATGAAATCTTTGGTTTCTTCCAGTTTTGATTGGTCTATAATCACTTCATATGTAAAAATTATATTTTCCTTGATTTGTTGAAATAAGTCATCTGTCAATTTTTTTTCTGCTGGTTCTTCCGTCTTATTTGCTTCCTTTTTATTTGGTTTAAATGTATCCAAAAAAGATGTCAGCATGTCAAAAGCAATTGCTCGATCAGAAGATGCGTCAATGTAAGTATCATAATTACTGACCGCATTCATCAATTTTTCTCTATATTCTTCATATTTAGTTAATTCTAACTCGTCAAGTCTGTCAGCCAAACTATTGACATCACTAAGATTATCAACTATAAATTTAAACAACGGATCATCATCTACTACAAAACTTATCTTTCGTGCCGACGTTTCTTTTTTGTGTTTGTATCTTTTCATCTGATGAAATGGTGCCTTGGTTTCATGTTCGACATTCAAATTGTAATTGCAAATTTTCTTATTAACTTTCTGAATTTTGTTTTCACTTCTTTTTCTTTCGAATTCTTTTCTAAATTCAGTTTCTACGTCAAGTCTGTACTGTAATCCACTAACCAATCCGACAGAATCATTATAATCTTCTATCAGTGCTAGCATTGTATTTTGTAAATCCCCATTGTTCAAATAAATGTCAGATTGATTTCCTCCATCTTCATCGGCAGAACAGCACCCCTTGACGTACTCTGCCGCTTTATCTATCATGACTTTGACTATTTTATTTGATATTGAATGTTTATTGTTCGCGAAAATTTGTGTGCATGTATCATCACCATCATATTTTCTCGTCCCAATCACCTTTAACTTTAGTAAAATGTCCTTTTTCGTACGACTGGTAGATGATATAGGATAAAATTTGAGGTCTAAAGAATAAAGGGATGTCATCATTTCGCATTCTTCATTTGTCATCTCAAACACTGAATTTGTAATTTTTAAATCTAACGCCGATTTGATCAGACATAAAGTTACAACATTTATAACATTCGGTTTAGAAGGCAAGACGAGGTTTTTCTTTAATAAAAAAAGAATATGTCCGTGCAATTTTTCTTTATCTTCACTTGGAATCTCGTCTGTCAAATATGCATTTCGTACAGTTTCAGTGTCGACGGGAAACAAATAAATCAACGGCGACTTCTTTTGGTGCATGTAATTGTAAAAGATTGATTGGCATATTTCTTTTATCGGTGGAAAATATTCATAATCTCCGAAATCCAACAAAACATTTATTATATCAATTTTATGTTTATCTTCCACATCCAAATTTAAACACAAATTAATTGAATGGGATAAGATTCTATTCTGTTTCATTTTTTTTTCTTCTTCATTTCTTGGTTTTGTCTTTTCTTTTAATAATTTCCATTTACTTTCACTTTCTTTGCCACTATTTTTTTCGTACAACCTTTGGTATTCTAAACGACACAATATCTCATTTTTATATTTAATTTTATCGTGCTTCGAATAACAATTTCTATGAGCCAAAATTATAATATCTTGTGCCAACATTTTTTTTTTCTTTCTCTGACAATGTTAACTTATTAGTGTATTATTATTATTTTAAAAAAAGAAGTATAGGAAAGTAAAAATATAAAAATAAAAGAATGGAAAGAAAAAGAAAAGTTACATATCCAATTGGCGAGATAAATGATTCAACAGGGTACAATAAAAAGAAATTCATTCACACCTTTACTATCTTTTGTGAGAATTATTTGAGAACATTCAAATTTACAGTCGACGAAGATGAAAAATATGAAAATTTCGACACATTGACTAAAAAAGGAGAAGCATTTATATCTGACGATCAAGAAAGGCTAGTGAAGTACGTATTCGACATCAGTATATCTGGAGATGAATGGCGTATAGAAAAAAATGCGTACAATTCGGTTGATATCGAGGAAATTTATGAAAGAGTAACTAGATTCAATGAAGAAAACAGTCGAATAAACAACAGCACAACAACAGCAGCAATTATAAATTCTGAAAATGATTTTTCTTTTATTATGTTTTTTTATAAAATTTTTATCTTTTTAGCAATTTCTTTTGTTCTTTATTATTCCAAAAATCAATTATGGTAATATAAAAAAAAAATAAATAAAGTCGTGAAAGAGAAGAGAGAAAGGGGAGAAGGTGGATAGGAAGAAATGAATGTTACTGGTAATGTTGAAATGGATAAAATTATAGAAAAAATAAATGAAGAAATTAAATTTAACGAAATAGAAAATTCATATAATAGAATTGTCCTTATTGATTTTATTCATTTTTGTTTTACGTCAGAAGAACAGTTTTCTGTGTTTCTTGAATCAAGTAACGCAAATGAAAAAAATTATTGTATTGGTATATCAATTAATAAAAAAAATAATCCAACTCTGAATCTTCAAAAGTTTATTTCGAAATTACCTAAGTACAAAACAACTTTTTCCTGTATTGTTAAGTGCAACTCAGACGGCGGTGAAGAAAACAATGAAGTTAAAATTTACCTTTATTTTCAAAGAACAGAAAACAAGGAAGAGACAGTGCCACCAAATATTCCAAAACTTCTCACTAACAAAACTTTTAACAATTTGAAAAACGAATTAAGTTATTATTCCATCACCGACGAAGAAGAAAAGGAATTCAAAGAACTGTACTCCATTTTTAAAAACTTGGAGTTGTTTCAACCGAAAGTGAAGACAGAATTGACCGTCGAAGAATCGTCAATATCACTATCTTTCTTTCCCATCAATTGTCTTCATCTTCATCATCTTGTTCATTTTGTCCAAATGTACGATTCATCCACCAAATCTATTCAATTTAATTTGAAAAAAACAAAGGAGAAAGGAGAAGAAAAATGGTATCCATCGTACACCTTTACTTTTAAAAGAAACGATCACCAACCAAAAAAGAGACTTTTACCAAATGTGTACGATGAAAATGATGATTACAGTGACGACGATGATGAAAGTGGTAATAATAATAATAATAAAAAATTTAAAAGAAATTAAAAAAGTTAATTATAAAATTTGCAATTTAACAAAAAAAAACAAGTTTAATTTAATTTAAACTTTAATTCTTTTAAAAATTGGATTAGAATTTACAAAATGACTCTTTGAAAAATTATTCATATCATTTGGAGTTGCAATATTTTCATTTGGTAATTCATTGTACTCTTTGTTCATAAATTCTTCCAACCATTCTGTTTTTTCATTCTTTTCATTCTTTTCGCCTTCTTTCTTGACAATAAATTTCCTTTTCTTCCCAACGCTGTTATTATTATTTTCATTGTACTTGAGTTTTTTAGACGGCACATCCACATTAGTATTGTCAAACAAGGTGGTTGAATCGATGAAAGGTTGGACATGGACGGTGACGGGAGATAAATTATCGATAGCAATGTAATCCATCGGAAGTGACTTTGAAAAGAACGCCAACATTGCAGAACAACCGATAGAAAAGGCCATTTCAATATCATCGTTAAGATACTTATCTTTTCCGTCTCTATCCACCACCGAACTAATCCTGTTTCTTAGAGGACCTCTCTTTACATCTCTTTTGGGAAACTCATACAATCCATTCAATTGGTTTTTAAACATTGAGGTGACTTTCGCTTGTGTGTACGCAATGTCACTGTTACATGTAATCAATTTTTTAGCCAGCACAATGTTTCCCAACGCGACATTCTGTTGTAAGAATTTCCTATTCATATACGAGTCTTGTTCCGCGGTGTGGAATCCTAGCAATTCTGATTTCTGTCTTAAAAACACATATCTTTCGAATCTTGGATCGTTTTCGATGTGTCCTGCTAATTGATTACAAATATGTCCGTAATTATTTTCAACGACAAAGCAAATTTTTGTATTTTTTAAAAAATCATCATCTCTGATATGTTTGTATATGTTATAAAATGCTCTAGGTATTCCATGAACTTTTCGTAATATAAATTTAAATAAAATAATCAAATTAATAAAAATGGATGATGACGACGATGATGATAAAAAAATTAAAGAAAAATATGATAAATTATTTACCAGCTTCATCTCCCGAAAAAGTATAAGCATCAATGCCAGCGATCTAAAAAATAATAATATTGAAGTTAGTGGAAATAAAGAAAAGAAAAAAGAAAAATCAAAACAATTAATTATATATGATGACAATGGTAATAATAATAATAATAAGAAAAGAAAAGTGTTAGAACATAGTCTGAATGATGAAGAAATTGAAAAAATAAGAGATGGACACAAAAAATGTTATATAAGAAAAATATGTGAATATATAGAAAAAGACAATGAAGACGATAGAAAAATATTGCAAGATTGTATGAATAAAATAGTAGAATGCTTGAAAAAAGATCAGACGTTGCCGATAGACCCAGACGGTAAATGCCAAAATGACGCAGAAAGAGTCGATGAGATGTTTGCCGCAATAACGGAAGAGATAACCGAAGACAATTTTTCAGACAATTTGATACTAAAACGGCTTTGGTTTTGGTTGGCTATCGGATACTTATCTCCTTCTTTCAGATCATTCTTATGTCCAGTCAACAGTCAACCGTTAGTCGACGTGCAAAAATTCACAGATTTCGTCGATGAAAAGAAGAACACAGAATTCTTCACCAACATAAACATCTACAATGCAAGCAGAATAAACGAAGTCCAATTTATAGTGCGATGTTATAAACTTTGGCTCGACACAAATCCAGATGCAAATATTGACGTGTACAAAGGAACGAATGCTTTACAAATCAGTGACGAACATTTGATAGTTTCAGGTAAACATTCTCAAATTACTGATAAGAATAGAGCATCTTCTTTGTTTTTATTACCAGCGCCAGAACCAATCAAAAAATCTCATAACTCCACCACCACCACCACCACCAACAACAACAACAAAGATGAACAAAAGAAAAAGGAAAAGGAAAAGACAAAAGAAAAAAAAGAAAAAAAGAAGGAAAAAGAAAAGGAAAAACAAAATATATCTATGTATCTTACCACAATCTCTGATTCATAAGTGAATAAAGTCACAATTGCAAATTTAGAATTTTTATCAATCATACTTGTTGGATTTGAGGCGCCATTAGGATCACAACAGATAAAAACGAATTCTGGTGGTTTTTTATCACGGGAATAAACAAATCTAGGTCTTTCGAATATGTAATCGACTTTCTCATTAGTTAACAATTTACATTCGTTACTGATGGTGACACCCTTGATTTCTCTTAAAAATGCGTCTCTATTTTCATCACCCATCGCCAATTCTGCTATCTCAACCGAATGACTCATAATATGTTTGGGAACTCTGTACTTAAAACATTCACAAACAATTCTAGGATCGGTCTTTTGCGCTTCTCTGCAATCTTGACATTCAAAACTGTAATCGACTGTGCAACAAATTAATTTACCATACTTATCCTTTTTACGCGAAATAGACAATATTGTATTTTCGGTGTACCCCGGTGTAGAACATGTAATCAAAACCGCGTTCTGTGCTAAAAATGCCAAAGGTCCTGCTCTCCATGTTTCCTTTTTAATAAATTCACCTTCATCAATAAAACATACTTGACCTTCTAAACTACGTGATTTCTAAAATTGTATATATATAAATTTAATAATTGTAATTTTTTTTTGTTATTGTGGACAAATTGTAAAAAAAGCAGCGTGAGAGAGAAAGAAAGAGAGAGAGAGAGAAAAAAACTGTTGCCTGCAAAATATATATAAAAGTTTAAAAGTTAATTATAAAAAATGAATTTTGAAAATAATACTAGTAATCCCAAAAATGAAGTCGAAGAAGATGAAGATGTAGATGTAGATGATATGCATAAAACATTATCTGTATCTATAGTAGAAAATTTAATTGAACAGAATGAAAAGAATGAAAACGAAAGGGAAAAAAATGAGTACGAAAATGAAAAGGAAAGAATAGAAAAGGAAACTGAATATTATGTAAGTAAAATAAAAATAACAAACTTGGTTTTAGGCGGAAGACTTAATCTTACGCACGGCAAAACAATAAACATAGAAAAGATCGCTAGAGATAATCCCTCCATCAAACTACAGAGAACCGTCTTCTCAGCAATCGTCTTCATTCTTGACGGTAATGGCGATTCGGACGATGAAAGAAATATATCTTGCTCATTGTACAGTAACGCCCGTTTCACCAGTATGGGCGCCCGTAACCAAGAAGAAGCCCTCAAATCTGTGTACCGCCAAGTGCTCCACATAAATAAGTTTTTTGGCATCGATTGCACTTGTAAGGGAATATACATCGCAAACGTCGTCGCTGCCGTTAAGGTTCCTCCAATAGACATCGACGAACTTCTCAGAAAATTCCCCGGAACCTTCCCTCCCCGAACTGATTTTCCCGGTGTGTACTACAAAACAAATCCAACTCAATTCCACAAATTAAGCCACTCAAAAAAATGTCAACAAACTCTTCCGAAAGAAAGAATAGCCATGGGTATCTTCGCCACTGGTTGGGTTACTCTGATGGGAGGCGACAATGAAAATAATTTAACTCAATCTTTCAGGCATGTCTTTTCTTCTTACATCATCCATTGTTTAAAAACAACAAAGTAATGTATTTTGCAAAATTCAAATATGTTTTTTATTATTGTTTTTATTATTCTTTTTTGTTAAATCATAATTATCAATTAACCGTCAATCCTTCCTCCAACTCATAACATGCGTTTCGATTGCACGGAAAACAGATAGCCTTATGTTTTAAATTTAAATATATACCACATTTAGGATTTAGGTCAATTGAGTATTCTTGATTTTTGATGCAGTAAAACATATCATTTATTCTATTTTCGTTATCACCAAAATAATAAACCTCATGATAGACATTACTAATGGAGTCTATACTTTCTTTTACATGCCCCGTACTTCTATGAAATATGTTATAAAATATCTCAATCATTTCATCAAAGTCTTTAGGATTCTCAAATGTGATCATGTTAAAATTACCAATATTTGCGATTTTTTGACGGTATTCATTATATATTCTATCGGGGTCTGTCAAACAAGCATGCAAATTTAAGCAGCAAGCACAAATAATGTCAAAAAGAGTATAATAATCCATTGTATTACTCACATCGGCAATATGTAATCGCAGTTTATATCTTTCATCACTATAATCACTACACGAAAATAAAACATAATTATAGAACCAATTCAATCTATCCGCATCACTAATGCTACAAACAACTTTTCCGATCGATCTTGTGAAGAAATCTTTCATTGTACGTCTGTAACTGGTTTTTAAAAAATTAAATGATGCCTCTGTTTTTGTGTACTTTGCGGAAAATAGGCGGTTACTCATCAGTTGAGTCGCAAAGGGATTCGTGTTAATTTTGCTATCAACTCCGATTAATCTTTTAAAAACCAAATATTCATTTTTTACAATATTCATTATGTCTGCTATTGCTTCGAGCTTTTTAATTTCCTCGTCAATTTGATTTTGAAGATTTTTATTTTCTTCTCCCAATTTTTCCAATTCATCTTTTGATGGCTTGTCGACGTTATCAAATTCTTTTGTTTTCTTTGTCATTTCTTCTCGTAAATTTTTAATTGTCTCTTTTAGTTTGTCCATCTCATCTGTTCTTTCTTTTCGTACTTGCATTAACTCCTCAATTTTGTCTTCTTTCTTTTTTTTTTCGTTTAGTGGCCTTTCCTCTTTATCTCTAGATGTCTCGTCAATTATGATATCTATTTGGTCTCTTGGCATTTCTGACGTATTCAATGGCACTTCGGATTCTTTCTTTTCTTCTTCTTCTTCTTCTTCTTCTTCTTCTTCCTCTTCTTCTTCTTCTTCTTCTTCTGTTTCTGGTAGGGGTATCTCCGATGGCGATAAATTCCCAACTGATTTCGAAGATTCGCCTTCACTCACAACCACATCTCCAACATTTTTGGTGTCCGCGTCTTTTTTACTTGAATTTGGTCGTTTATTCTTCTTCAATGACTTCATTTTATTTTCTTCTTCTTCAATTTCTGCATTTTTTTGGTTTATACCTTCTGTAGCAACAATAATTTCTGCCTCCAATTTTTTTATTTCATCATCTAACTTTCTCATTTTTTCTTTTTCTTTGGGATTATCTCCGCTGGCAATATTCATTTTTTTCAAATTCGATTGTTTACTTGTAAGTGCAGATTTTTTTATATTTAATTCAGCTTTCATACTAGTTAGTTTGGATTTTAAAGCCAAATCGGTTTTTCCTGATGTATCACCAAAAGTCATATTTCTTTCTGAATATTTTTCATCTTCATCTTCTTCATCTTCATGAGCATTGTGCTGTTTTTCATAAGAAGTTTTACCAGTGCTATTTTTTTTTGGAAGGATGGGCATTCTTTTCTATCTTATGGTGAAACAAAGAATAATTATAAAATGGAATGAGTATAATTATAATAATTTGAAATTTGAAATTTTATTTTTTTTATCAATATCTTTTCTCACCTCCAATGTCAAATAAACAAAAAAAAAAGATTCCAATTAATTAAATTGATATCAATATTATTTTTAATAAACAACACAATCAAATAAAATATATATTATAATTTATTTATTATATTTTTTCTTTCATACATATTTATATATATATATATTTTTTTCTTTATTATTATATATTTCAAACATAATGTCGTCTTCATCTTCATCTTCATCTTCATCTTCCTCTCGCACTATTCCAAAAACACCCACAAATAAAAAACCACCGATTCCATCATCATCGAATGTCGTGCAAAGTGCAGAAGAAGAAAAAGAATTGAATGAACTGTTCGAAAGGAAAAGAAATGCAAAGATACAACGTCAGCAGTTAAAACAAATGGCTGCCAGTTATGCATTTACTATGTGGTTAGTCATTGTTCTTTTTATAATAGTGTTTATATTATTTTTTATATTCGCCGTAATCATAAATGCTTTCCTACTCGGGTTGGTCAGTGGCGGATTCTGGGTAACTCTGTACATCAATGAAAATGGTAAAGTTTGTATTGACGCTGCTGATTTTGGGGATGTCCATGATATTAAAAAATGCGTGTCGTACTCTCAACCGATCGAAATGACGTTACAAATGTTCTATCTTCTCCTTCAATTCGCCGTTGCTATCTGGGACCTGACTGTGAACATATGGATGCTGCTGATTTTACTTTGTCAACAAGTCGCCGCAGTTGTCTTCAAGTTTATTTTCGGCACGGCCTTACGCTATCCAGCCTTTCAACTCGCAAATGTCGGTGTCCAATTCTTACAAGTGTTGGTTAGTGCAGCAAATGGAGTATCTGGTAGGTTAGGAGCGACGGGTGTCGGTGCTACATTCGGCGCTACGTACGGTTTGACTGGAGTGACGGTTGGTGCAAATGGAGAAGGTGGTTTAGCGCAATTCCTTGCTTTTCTCTTGCAGGTATTCACAAGCAGATTCGCCACATTCTTTGAAACGTACGGTATGGATTTGTTCAAATGGATTGATTTTCTATTTACGGATGGCAAGTACGCACCCGCTGTTTTCCAATCTATCATGAACATCGTCTCCTTTTTTTCAACGACTGGCAGTGTCACTCAATTTCTGTTTCAAACGTTCAATATGCATTACGTCGACGCGGGGGTGATGTATTCGGAATGTCTAGTGCAGACCGAGGCGTCGAATGTGATTTGCAATCTTAACAACGGCGTGTCTGGAATTCTTAATCCAGTCGTCGATGCAATAAACTCACTCTGCACCAGTTGTAACTTGGGACATTTGCCCGGTTGTAATCGCAATGCCTTTCAAAACAACGTATGTGTTCAACCGAAGTCAAATTCGCTGAATGCACAAATGAACGCAGGGTTGGGCGAGTGCGATGTCAATGCTTGTGAAGTGGATGTCGAAGATATAATACAAGAAATAGCAGTGCAGTTACCAGATTGTGATCTGTGGGTGAATCCGAATTCGACGTCGACAATTCAATGCATGGCTGTCGTCTTCTACTATTCTAACAACCAAACAAATAATCTGGCCACCACAACAGGCAATTTCCCTACTCCCATCAGCGCAATAAGTAAAGAGTTATGTTTTGTTCTGACGGCAACTATCATTTCGCAATGTAACATGGGCAATCCACCATTTTCCTTTTCGTACGCCCAAGTAGCAAATCAAGTGTGCAATGTAGATTTGTCCAATAACTTTGCCATCACTCCCAATCCAGCCTCATTCACCAGCACGTACGCCTGTGAGTACCAAGCGCCACTCTGCCCTTACGCTGGTTGCACTCAGTACAGCGAACATGTTCTCGGTCAGATATTTGCGATGGTTGGGACGATGCAATGTTCAGTAATATTAACAGAATACCCTATGGGCTTTTGGTGTCAATTTTCCACATACAATTCCACCACAATTCTTCCTCAAAACGATTACACTTTCTCTTCGGTGTGGTGTCAGGTGTACTTACTGTTTTTACAACCATTATGTTCCGCCGAGCCCTTTTATAATCTCAATGCAATACCGCGTTCTGGTTACTTCCCCTCTATCGTCAGCACGTACATTCAGGCAACTTGTTCTCAAATCAGTAATCAGACTGGGGTGTGCCTTCCAATCAATGCAAATGTGGGGTCTGATGTGTACGAGACGCAGTTCACCCAAACAACAATCAACGTCAATTCGTGGTTTGCGCAGAACAATGCTATCAACGCAGCAACAAACGGAGGATTGGCACCAACAATATCAACATTTAATTTAAACGTCCCCACCAACGATACTTTACCCTCTCAAATACAGAATGTCTTTGTGTACCAATTCCCCTGTCAACTCTTCTCAATCATCTACAACAATTCTAATCTGTACGCACTGAATGGTAACAATATCGAGGCTGTTTTAAGTCGGTACTGTGATTCGGAAGTGAGTAGAGCATTGACCGCCTTCAACTTATTGTACTCTTACACCACATTTCTCACTTTACAACCAAACGGAAGTGCACCCGCAGTGAATCTCACAGGCATCCCATCAGGCACCCCAGTCTTCTCCAGCACGCCACAAAGCATTGCAGCGACTCTTACAAACACTGGTGCTTCTCCGTACTCTACAAATAATGCCGTCTCGTACAATTGTCCATCATCAACTGGCGACAGTGCAGCCGAGTTAAACCAATACCAATATTGCGCATCATCCGTTCAAACATCAAGTCAAACGGCGTTACAACAAGCGACAGATACTGGTTCTTCAGCACTAAATACATTACAAACGACGCAAGCAACAGCATCGCCTCTGTACCATATGAGCCAAGTGGATGGTTTCGCACCCGACCCTAACAGCACAAACTATAACGTTCAAGTTCAAGATACCAACACGTTACAAAACGCTCAGAGTTTAACCACAAACGTCCAGTACGGTTATTCAGCAGACGACACGCCGCAAACAACCACGTACTCTCAGTACACAACCCCTCCTCCATCGGAAGATAGCATTTACGCGAAAACACCAATATATGTTAATATCAACACAGGCGGAACAAGAAGCGTGTTGAGTGTCAGAGACGAAAAGGAAGAGTTCAAGAACAGTGTCAGAGAACTGCGTAAAAGCGTGGATACCTTTTGGGGCGGCGTGGCTACAATGTTTGAAGAGATAGTGAATCAAAAGAAGGAAATTGAAAAGCACAGTTTGGTTGGGAAGATGAAGGAAGATAAAGCAGATTACTTGGAACGAAAAATAGTGAGTGGTCCCGACGATCCTAATTTCTTCCGACGAACTAAGAGAGAATTGGGTAGATTAAGAAAGTTATTTCAAGTTGAAGGCGAAGGTGCAGAAAATAATTTTCTTGACGATATCATATTCGGGGCTGTGAATGATTTTGAAGATGTTGTAAACGGAGAGGAAGGAAAAGAAAAATTAAATGAAGGTGGAAGTAGAAAGTTGTATTCAAGCACTGGAAATCCTGCATTAGACGCTCAAATCAATGCAAAATTGTACCAATTAGTCACTGGCACGACAGGAAGCAATGGGATGACACAAGCGCAATATGAAGAGTATGTTGGACAGAATGCGATGGAGACGTTGACGGTGATCAAGACATCCATGCAATCTGTGGTTATCCCAAGAATATATAATATGTTTTGGGGACTTGCGGAGAGTGGATCAGACTACGAATTTGGATTCTCACCACCAAACACAACTGGAAATTCAGCAAACTGTCAACCGACAAATTCTAATCCGTACGCATGTTGTCAAAGCCCTATAACTAGTCCGCACGATTGCTGCAAAGGAACGCTGGGATGTATGCCAATGCCCAGTGACGCTTTGAAGCCCGGAATAACAACGGAAGAAAATGCAGCAGAACGATGGAAATGCACACCGTACAGATCGTACTTCAGTTACATGTGGCAGTTAATAAGAACAATCTACACTGCCATCACTTACATTGTTTGGCTCATCTCTTCTGTGAATATAGGCTGGGAGATAGCATACGAAAATTATGTGTTTCCCGTCAACGGTGGAGGATGCATTGTTCTTTTTTCATGGTACATAGCGTTGACTGTTGTGATTTTTACTTTTTTCATGTTGTTAGCACTGTCTTTTTCGGCCGTTGGTATATTATCGGCGATGGGTAATAAATTAGATGGCATCCGTGCTGCTCGAGAACATTTAATAAGTAATAGAATTGGGAAATAAAAAGTCAAAATGCAAATTTTATAATTAACTTTTAATTTTTTTTGTATTTAATTTGCATCTTTTGTTAAAAAAGTTAAAGCAGGAGAAAGAGGATCGTATTGAATAGTTTTTTTGGGATCAATGTAATATTTACCATTGATGTTTACGAATAAAGACTTGCTATCATCAAAATCGGCTCTCAAATCAGAAAACCTCGACATGACTGAGTTGTACACATCGATAGGCAATTCAATTGGACCTTCGCCATCGATGGAATGGATAAATAAAAAGGTGTTGAATAGATTTCTGGTGATGTCGTAACTTATATAACTTATAGGTTCGACATCAATGTCAGATATTTCATTTTCATCTTCATCTTTCGTTTTAGTAACAGTTATGTGTCTGTTCTTTTCGTGGCTGATAAAAGTCTTGATTCTTTCCGTTTTTTTGTTTGTGGCGAGGGAAGAAAGAGCAGTTAACTTATTTTGATCTGTTGACGATGATGACTTGTAATAAGGAATCAAATACAGCAAGCGAACAGTGTGGATTAAAGCAGGAAGCAAGATGCAATTGAAAACGATTAATAGATTGAATTGATCATCGTTGGAATGGGAAAGAATAAAAGGGAAGGTGCACATTAAAATAAAAATAAAGTTTTCAATGAAGGTTCTGATGATGGAAGAGGCATTCAGTCGCTTATCCAAAATATGTATTAGGATTGAAAAAAACATTTGAACGAACACGATTTGAAGTAATATAAAGTTTACTTTCACCCCATAAAATTTGTATTTAGAAATTCCAAAAGTTTGAAGTAAGATAAAATAAACGATGTCGACTGCAACAAACACTGTCACGTACAACATGAATATATTGTTAAAAGTTTTTGAAGCATCGATATTTCCATCATTGTTTTCATCGCCGCCAACTTCATTTCTGACACGACTGTACGCAAAATTTGGGTTAAATATACTTTTAATAAAAGAAAATCGCAATGCTCTTCTTCTTTCACTTGTGCTTGTGCTTGTCGTCGTTGTTGCCGATGGTGCCCCAATAGTATCAAGCACACCAAATAAATCTTCTTCCAATAAAAACCTAAATCTTATTATATCCCTTGCTAAGAATATAACCAAGAAAGCAATGGTGGGGACCCAAGTGAATATCATGGAAATGTAATCGTACTTTCCTAGAAAACAAACGGCAAAGACCAAAGAAAATAAAATTGAGATGTACAATCCGTTCTTCGCTTTATTGTATTTGATCATTATTTCTTTTCTCAACTTTAACAACATATTTCTCTTCACACTTCTGGCGGTATCGGTAGCAATTGCAGATGAACTGTTAAATTCGACAGTTTCGAAATCATCGTCGTCGTCAATATTAAAAATTGCATCATTATAATTATTTTCGTTCGAACGGGGGTGAACAGTGGGTTTTTTTAAAGGTCTTAAAATGTAAGAAATTATCTTTTCAATGTTATTTTTATTTTGTTCTTCTTTCATTTCTTTTATCTTTATATCATCATCAAAATTAACATCTCCCAACACAATTGAAATAACACTCATAATAACTGATAAAACTGACAAGCCCAATATGGCACTTTTATCCATTTTTTTACTTTTTAAAAAAATGTAATAAACAAAAAAAAAAAAAAAGGATATTAAATATTTATTATTATTCTTATTCTTATTGTGACGACGATGATGAAGATGAATATTCAATTAATTGTTTTGTTTGATCTAATTGATGGTCGACTTCCATAGTCGGTAAATGAAATATTTCAATAAAAAATAAACTCCTTCTACATACATTTGATCTTTTTGAATTTATTCCTTTAATTAAAAAATTTCCGTCAAACAATGCAAATATATATAAAAAACACCCAAAAATAAACAAAACATATCCGTTTCCAATGAACGAATGAGAATTCCAAACTAGCACCTCCATACATATTATAATCGACAGCACGCAAAAAATAACAAAGTGCCTTATGTACTTTTGCATGCTCACAAACAAGATATTATCGAACACCATCAACACAATCGTTATGACATAGATGGTGACGATGGTGTAAGAGAAGATGCGAACAAGAAAAAAAAGCACAGTTTCACTATCAAAATCTCTACCATGTTTGAAAAGAGGCACAGACGACCATTGATCAAACTTGTGTAATATATCCTTGCAGTACGCCACACCTCCCAGATTGACAGACAAGAAATTGTTAATGAAAAAAGTATCGTACGGGTCCATCGTATGCTTTGTCGACACAGACGGAGCAAAAAAGCCTATTTCGTTAAACACCAGCGTTTCATTTGGCATAATCTCGCTTATTTTAAACATTTCGTTCGCATGTTTGTCCATTCCAGCAAAAAAGTACGGATCGATATTCTTACCCACGCCATCCACCAACGACTTTCCACCGACGCCGATGACCATCCAACGGGAATCAGAGATTGAAAAGGAAATGAGGATGAGCATCACAAACGAAATCATAGCCCCAACGGAATCGTAAAGAAACACCAACTTGTAATGTTCCAAATGCAATTGGATGGCGGTTAGATTTCTCATCACAGCGTGGAGGAACATGAAAAAACTCAAATAACAGAAGGGAAAGAACAGGTCGAATCCACGCGCTCTTTTTGAATTGTTTAGTGAAAAGGTAGATGTGACGTTTATGGAAGTTACCAGACAAAAAAAGAGAATAACAAGGATGGTTAAAAATATGTTTCTTGATGTCGGATAGAGAGTCGAGTCGTGTTTTGTCAAAATGACTTTAAACGTTGATATTGTTAAAAAGATGGTGAGAGCAGAAAAACACCAGACCGCTACAATAAACCCAGTCCACACGTCGCATTCGTTCTTGGTAAAAAGTTTTTGTTTGTAATCATTTTTAATTACTTCATCGTACTTGTTTAGATAATGGAGATAAAACATATAATTGTCCTCTGTGATACTTAAATCCAAATTGCAAAACTCGAACTCTACAAAATTAACTTGTGCGCACAATTTCTCTAACCCCAACTGTCCATTACCATCTTTTCCAATCTTCCATGAGTTTGAAGATGTTCCAACAAAAGTCAAATATATTCCAAAAAATAAAATAACTAAAATTGGCGTGGATGGTGAAGCACTTTGATTATTCAAATTAGAATGTGAATGTGAATGTGATTTTGTTTGTTTATTCATTTAATTTTTTTTTGATTGTAACTAACACCTAAAATATGTAGAATGCAATTTTATAATCTAACTTTTCATTTTTCATAGTAAAAATTGCATTGTAGTTTGTTTTTCTCATCACCATTTTTTTTCTAATTGATTGACTAAAAAAATTAATATATTTTCTAACACATAAATCTAAAAAATAATTACTTATTTTTTTAGAATCAAACCATATACATATTTCTTTTCTTGCACGTGATATACTACAATAAACTTCACGACTCATTGGAAAAACACTTGCCAAATCTAACATATTACTAATTTTAATATCATTCTCTTCTTTTTTATCCTTTCCTTTAAAATTCAATGTTTGATAATGATCTAGAAGCGCAAATACCCAACAATGATATTTCTTTTCGCTTTGAAATATATGAGAAGTAACCCCGATTTTTTTAGGCACAAACAATCGATCGTACTCATCAAAAGACACATTATTTTTATCATTTCTCATGAACAAGTGAAACTCTAAAAATGTAATGTAACTCACATCAAATACTCTATTCCACACAATTGCTTTCTCCTTTAATCCTCCTAAATCATTTGTGATTAATGGGAGTATATACTCGATTGTTTCTGGGAATAACGATATGATGTTTTTTTCTGATTCCTCCTCAATATTTATTCTGATTGGCGTTAGTTTTCTGACGTTTGTTGCATGATATTCACTATTCCATATTTCGCCAAGACTTTGCATAAACTCTCCCGACGTTATTCTTCTTCTTTCTCCACTCAAAATTTCTTTATACACTTTCTCAACACTCTCTTCCATTATTTTTTCGTCTCTCATTCTTCCAAACAAATACAATCTTCTGGTGCACGGAACAGCAACAATATATTTAGTCACTTCATCGCCGTCGTCAAATAAACCATTGATAAACCGATTTTTTAAGTTAGAAAAGAACCCCTTTATTCCTTGAGGTTGTTGATTTTGTGGTTGTTGATTTTGTGGTTGTTGATTTTGTGGTTGTTGATTTTGTGGTTGTTGATTTTGTGTTTGTTGTTGATTTTGTGTTTGTTGATTTTGTGTTTGTTTATTAAGTTGATCTTGGAGAGAAGGTATCTGCGCCGTTGTGGTCGGAGGAGTTGGTGCTTGAGGTATACTTGATGGAATAGATAAAGGTTGTGGTGTTGGCGGCGGTGGCGGTTTTTGTGTGATTTTCACAGTCAACTTTCTATTAATGTACTCTACCGCTTCATCCGTCAACGATAAAGATTTAGGGACAAGTTCGGGTGATCCATAAGGTGTTTTAAAAGATTCGTCAGCAGAAATTGTATGATAATTATATTGAAATTCGTCACAGTCGATTTCATCAATAAAAAAACCAGACGTGCCGTTAATAGATTGATGGACAGTGGTCAAAAACGTATCGGTTTCATTACTGTTCTTATCAGACAAAATCTTGCATGCTATTTTCAACAGTTCGGCATCGTCTTTCATCTCCATCAATTTGTCATTCAATCCATGTTTTTCAATATGTCTGATTGGATAAGTTGACAGTGGTGATTCACAATTGAAATAAAAAGGCAAGGTCATCAACAATCTTTTAAGGCATTTATTCTCCCTTTCAAATTTCAACGACGATGATATAGATGAATATGGCGATTTGACAAATATACTTTCCACACTAGTTTCTGTGATAAAAAAAGGATTTGGGTCATGAGTAAATAAATCCTTATCATCATCATCACTGCCATCGTCATCATCATCATCATCATCTTTGTTCTTCCCAATTAACATACCACCTCTTTTCAATAATTGATTGCATTCTTCATTGTAAACATTCCAACTTCCCAACCATTGCAAAATTATCCAAACAATAAGATTTATATTTGATGTTGTGATGGGATGAAACAGGCATCTAATTAATTTTACTGTAAACACAGAGAAGGAATCTTTTCCCTTTTCGTTCACAAATTGCTTGACTTTCATCAAATTTTCTTTCACTGCCGTCCTATTTTCATTCCAATCAATTTTATCATCTTTACTCACAATCTTAAATCCCTCTTTTACCAAAAAAGGTGATTGAATGAAATTGCATGTTGACATATCTATGACGTCACTGTTAAAATCATTAAATGCCATTTCGGGTAACATGTGAAAATAAATTTTATGCGGGTATGTTATTTTATCGACAAAGGAAATCAACTGATTCACTTCCCCATCCTTGACATTTAAAAATGTAATACCAGCCTTTAAAATTTCGTTCAAAATCACTTTTCTATCAATGACGTAAGTGTTATTTTTCTTTTCTTCCACAACATCATGAGGTTCTTCTCTTTCATCACCAAACATATACGAAATTATTTCATCATACTGCTCCGTTCCAGAAGAGTCCAGTGATCTAAACGCTATTGCTTTCGCCATCCACAGTATTAATTTTTTTTGTGCGTTGTGACGTTTCAAGGTTGTGCGATCCAAATTGAAAAACCTGTAACCGAAATAACTCAACATAACATCCAACTCGTCAGAAAAGAGTAAAAGCGCCGATCCCCAACAATCAACATCATGCTTCCAATCACAATGCCATTCTATTCTATGTTTCAACGTCGTCAGCATTTCTATCAAAAATTTTGCTTGCATGAACGGCCGACTCTTGTTGTTCATAAACGAATCGACACAGGTAGTCTTAATGATTGTAATTTCTTCAACTTCCGCCACCTTCTTTTCTCTCCTCACCACCATCGTATTCACAGACAATTGTGCGCCCTTCATGTTTCCCGACACAAATACATCAGAGAGTGGGAAGCAGACGTGGACGGTAAATGAATTATAATAACCATCTTCTTCTATCTTGTGTGAGGAGTTAGTCACCATTTCTATCTTTCTTTTCTCTTCTTCATCTTCCAACCAATCAAAGAATTTTTGAAAGACGCGGGAGTAAATGAACGGTTTATAATTTGGATCGTTTAAGATAGTGAAACTGTGATCTTCTAACGCAAACCCGTCATGTAAATTAACTGCTAGCGGTGAAACATCGTCGCCATTTAAAAATATAGGAGAAATGCAATTGGGTGAGAAGGAAGGCTTGTAACATTGCTGAAAAGGGGGTGAATCTTCCGACAGAAGGTGACAACAAAAAAACAAATTCTCCAAGTTAGGCCGAGTTTTTAACAGACTTTTTGTAAACTTAACCACACCTTTATAAAGAAGATTGATGGAGAGTGTCCCCGATTGAGTTTCACTTCTAATTAAATTAAACAAATAATCACTGTCGACAATCACACTTTTAGTTTTTTCAATTGATCTCCAATATTCTTTTATATCTTGTTTAAAAAAAGTGGGGAATAATTGTTTTGATACAAATTTATCACTGACGCTCTTATTTATAAAACTTTCCATTTTCTTTTTTTTTTCACCTCACCTCCAATAATATATATAATTGTATTTTTTAAAATAACAGTTACATAACAGAAATAAGAGACAAAGAAAACCATGAATCATAGATATCAAAGTATAAATGTTATGACTCCAATTATAACCATCTACAGTTTTTCAATAATGCCATGGGCTTTGATTGCTTGTCAACTATTATTAATAGCAATTTATTTAGAAAACAGAAGTTGGAAGTACGGCTATTTGTCACCGACGGAAAAGTACGATGAACACACAATAAACATATTTCATTGCGAATGTGTGCCGCCGTCGTCTGACCCATACTTACAAAAACATACAGAAAGGCCGCTTATGACTCAATTTTACCAATGGGAAGGATTCATATATGCTTCCCCTACATTGATTTTTTTTGGATATCTGGCACTTAAATTATCGAGTTACCAACACAAATTCAGGCAAAATGCACAAAGTATAATTGCTAGACGTAATGCAAACGCCGCAAGAGAAGGCGACGATGATATGTTTTTACACCTGCAAGAAGAAAAAGAAGCGAACCAACAAATAATAGATAGAATTCTTTGGTTTTTGCCTACTCCTTTAGGGATATGTATAAAATTATCATTTGGCGTCACTGATCAATTTAATTGGTATGTTGTCTTCACCCCCGCAATAATAACCTGTATCATTTACATGACCGAGGGATATCGGCACAGCGTGTGGTGGTTTAGAGAACAGAGAGATATCAACAGAATGCTGAATGAAAATAGCGCAAATATGATATTGGAAAATGCAATAAGAAGAAATGAAAACGAAGAAGATATAATCGAATTACAAGCAATTTTAAATGACACAACAAATAGAGTTAATATAGATGACGATGATGAAGAGAATGGAAATGTCATAAATAAAAAAAGAAATTTAAAGGGAAAAGAAGAAGAAGAAGAAGAAACAAAAAGAAAAGAAGAAGAAGAAGAAAAGAAACAAAAAAAACAAGACGAAAAATTACAAAGTTTAAATTTATATGGCGGCACAGATGATTTTTAACACAAGTACGTATTCTTAATTGTAGTAAAATAAGTGGGAGAAGGCAATACTTCGGGATTGAACCGTTCCATTTTTTCAATGTCATCAAGCCATCTATCTTTTCTTACGCTGACTAACAACAAGTTTGCTTTGGAAAAGATAGATGGATAATAAGAATTCACCCAATCGTACACCAAAAACTTATTACACAAAAAGCAACATTTAACAATCGATGTGATACTTTCGACATCATTAAAAAATTTAGCATCTAATCTTTTTTTAATTGCATTTTCGTTGTTTTTCGATCCCAATTCCTTGATAATCGATGAAGTCCAAAATTTCATAGAGCCGATAATAACAATTTTCAAAGGAACGGTGGTGGAGGTGATCAATTCGACGATGATTTTTTCTCTGTCGCTTTCGTTTTTTTCATTTGTCAAAATATTCAAAATCGAATATTCTCCCCATTTTTCTCCGTACAATAAAATCCCTTTATTCAACTCGTCGACATGCTCCATTCTTAAACGTTTAAAATGCTAATTTAATATTAAAAATCAAAAGTTAATTAATAAATTTGTATTGTGTGATTAAAAGTGATTAAAACATAAATATATAAGCGAGGAAATCCAAATTATTAATCCCGAAAGAAAATTCATCGACGCAACATCATCTTCGACGGTGATGTAGATTAAAAAAAAGGCAGAGATACAAAAAAGTAGATTCAAGCAACTAAAAATTATTTGATTTAACAAAAGCGACTCGTCCTCTTTGAAAATGTAAACAAAAGAAATTATTATAAGAAGAATGTACAGCGGGAAGAAAGTCATCATGCATAAAATAATATGATGTGCATGCAAAGTAGAAAACATGAAGAGAACCGTGGCGAATTCAATCAAAAAAATAAACCAAACTAACCATCCCAAATGAACCTCTAAATCATCACGCTTTATAACAGAAGATTCCAATATTGTATCCTGTCTAGCCCTTTGTAACTTCACTCTTGATAACAGCACATAGTACAGCAGATAATCCAACAGTTGCAAAGATAAAAAATTCAAATGAACAAAGACGGAAGAAGTCGCGAAATTATCAAATAAATCAGATTCCGTCAAAATCGTGAAAATTATGATGAGGGGAAAAAATAGTTCTTTCAACACTACAATATTTTTACGAAGACTTCTAGGATGTTTTTCGTCTATCTGATAATATTTCTCATAAAAAATATTACAAACAAACTTATTACTTGCATATATGGCAAAAGAAATGGAATTAAGTATAAATAATATTATAATATAAATTTCTTCACTTTTATTCATTTATCTATCTCTCTCTCTCTCTTTCTCTTTAATTTTTTTTGGAATATTATTATACATCATTGTTTGTTTTATATAATTTTAATCTTGAAGTATTTTGTTCAAATGGATATATTTTATTTTCTTTTTCTTCTTCTTTTTCTTTTTCTTTTTCTTCTTTCTCGCTCTTTTCTCTACTGTTTTTAAATTCACTTTCTCTCAACATAATCATTCTATATTCATCGTACAACACAGAACCAATTAAAACCACAAACATTAATATTATGACTATCAATAATATAAAGGTTAATATAACTTCAGGGGAATCTTCATCTTCTATTTTAAAACAAACATGTGGTCTATCTTCATAATAATAACATTTATATTCTTCATTATATATTTTATTAGAACTCATTTTTCTCTCTCTCTCTCACTCTCTCCCACTCCAAAAAAAAAAATATATGTATTAAGATATTAACGATTTTTCCTCACGTCAGTTAATTTATGATATAATAATATTAATATTCCAAACGACATTATCATTATTCCAGAATAAAAGCCAATTGAAACGGAATCGTCGTATTTGTAATCTAATTTATGTTCATGTTGCTTTTTTATTTCACTGACATTCAATGGTTTATTTTCAATCCCATTTATAATAAATACGATAATTAAAAATAGCAGTTTATTATAAATCGTTATTATCATCGTCATTATCCTTATTATATATTCCCTTTTTTAATTTTCTTTATTAATTAATCTTTCATATCTTAATTGATTTGATTTATTGCCCAGCACAACGCAAAAACCTGATAAAAATATAATAATTAAAATAATCACTCCAAGCAATATCATCAAACCAACAAACCAACCAGAATTTGCAGCATCACTGTTCGGCTCTCTTGAACTTTCACTTTCACTGCCACTTTGACTTTTACTCATACTTTCACTATCACTAGGACTTTCACTCTCACTTGGACTATAACTTTCACTAGGACTTTCGCTATCACTTGGACTTTCACTATCACTAGGACTTTCGCTATCACTTGGACTTTCACTATCACTTTCGCTCACTGTTCGTATTGGACTTGCGCTCTGACTTAAAGACAATGTGGGAGTTGGTGATTCAGAGGGAGATTGGGATTTTGTGAATGTCTGCGTATGTGAATGCGATTTAGTGTGGGAATGGGAATGGGAATGCGTATTAATCGAATGAGAATGTGAATGAGAATGAGATTTGGAGTGAGAGTGAGATTTGGAATGGGAATGAGACTCGGAATGTGAATGAGATTGTGAATGAGAATGAGATTTTGAATGTGATTTAGAATGGGAATGAGATTTAGAATGAGAATGTGATTTGGAATGGGAATGTGATTTAGAATGAGAATGAGATTTGCTGTTACTTTCTGTTGGCGGGTTAGTTGCAGGAAAGCCATAAATTCCATAATCACCAAAATACTCGTAGTCTTCATTCAGTGAAATATCTATCGTCAAAACAATATCAACGCCAACGTACACATAAAAAATACCGCCGATCTGACTGTCATCGTATCTGAACACCAAAGATATGTTAACCTCCGTGGAATTCTCCGACACCTGCGTCACCACCACGTCAATCAACGAAGTCAACCCTGCACCTATTGTATAATTTGTGTAAATCTTTGGAGAACCGCTAACAATAGGAGGTAAAACTTTCGTGAAGTTAGTTCCATTCGGCCAAAAGTAACCGTTTAAAGTCTCGGCCGCGCTCTTCAATTGCAAATAAGCCGACGAATTTGTCTCGGCCGAACCACTAAATATATGCACTACAGTGGAATCAGATATTCTCGATGCGACGTCAGTGACAAATGGGAAATCCTCACAAGAGCCAGCCGCGAATTGAGTGCTGTTCAACTTTGAGATTGTTCTTAATTGTAACCCACATCTTTCACATACAACGGGTAGCGATGAGACGTCGTAATTTATCCCCAACGAGCATTGATCAGGACAGACCATTCCGTACAAAGTGCAGTTATTTTCCATCACATCGTTGAGATTGTTGGGGACTAACGCAGTAGCTGAAATATTCCAATTGTTGGAATCAACAAACTCTGTCAATGGGGAAAGCCAACGAGAACGAAAGACGCCGGGTGTTCCAAAACTTCTGTCGCTTGCCAAGAAAATGTGAGTCACTGCATCTACATCTGGTTCTGATCCCAAATTTCCCGCCTCAATATTCAACGCTGCTTGTAACAACGCTTCGATGGAGGAAGAATAATTGGATGCGGGAGTCAATAACGATCGTGATCCATTTGTTGCGAATTGTGCAGTTACCAAGTCAATATTCCCCGCCGAAAGATCAACGATGGGTAGAAATACATAGTCATTGTACCAACCGAATCCAGCCAATCTTTTTGTTGTGAATGAGCCGTAACCAAATTTGACTGATCCATTACTTTCCTCGAGTATTGGTTTAAGTATCGAAAACTTCAGAAGAGACCCGCCGTCTTTCCAATATGGTTTTGAAAATCTTCTTGAAGGCAAAGAAGAATCCCACAAAAGATAAAAATTCACTGGTCTTGCCGTCGAATTTGAAATGATGACGATCGCGTACCCTTCTTCAGTTCTTTCAGAATAGTCCAAGTACGGCGTAAATCGTACATAAACATGAGTGCCTTCAACTTCAACTTCAGTTGGATTGGAAAGTGATGTAACTTTATTTATTTGAAAAAGGGTTAGAACAATTAAATTTAAAATTAATATTATTGCCACCATAATTTTTTTTTTTAAAAATAATCTATACTATTTTTTTTTCAATTAATTATCATCCAAAAAAAATATATAATATAAAAAAAAGTAAACAAGGAATTAACCGTTACGATAAAAAAAAATTAGAGAATAGTATAGTTTTTTTAAAAAAAAAGTATGGAGGAGAAGGAAGAAAAAAAATATGATTTTAATATAATTTTAGAAACATTGATAAATAGTGACAAGAAAGAATTTAATAATATAAAAAAGTATTTATTATCAGAATTATTTTGCGGGGGAGAGGAAGAAGAAGAAAATAAAGAAAGTTGGATTATAAATAAATTGATTAAAAATTTCATAATCAAAAAGGGAAAACTGAAATTGAAAGATCATAGTAGGAAGAATTTGATAAATAGAATAAAATCAGATTTGTACGATAATCTAGACTATCTATTTGTTTTTAATAAAAAAGAAAATTATAATGAATTTGGGGAATCTATAATTGCAAAAATTGCTTTAAACTTGAAAAGTTACTTAATAATTTTGCATTCTAAAAAAACTTCAGATAATGACGCGGAAGAAGAGCACAATTTATTTTTTTGGACAAATATATTTATATTCATAAACGTTTTAGATAATTGTAGACTGTACACTCTGAAGATTCACGAAACAATATTAAAAATCTTTTCCGATCACGATTTAGTTTCAGAGATACAACTCTTCTTCACTCTTTTATTTATCTTAAACATGCTATTTTCATTCAACTCGACACAATTCACATATATTTTAAATTTACATTATATCAAAAATAATAATAAAACAACTAGAAATTTAAAATAAACAATTTATATTCAATCAACGCACGCACGCACCACAAAAAATAAACAAACAAAAAAAAAATGAATCAACGTAAACCAAAGTTCGCCTTCGAACATGACCAAAATGATTATAATCACAAGATGTACTACAATGAAACAAGCAATAATAACTTGATGATAACTAAACCAAATAAACGAATGCAAGAAATGGTGGAAGTGAAAAAAGTAAAAAGTAAACCAACAATAATAATTTTATACACTCTCCCAGTTTTATTAACTATTGCGTCGACTTTTGTTTTAATGGCGTATTGGATGTTTGACGGCTATCATATTTATATTACATCCCAAAGCGAAAGCGAAAGTAAATTAGTTCAAGCCCATGCAACTTGGAACGAATTCAGTTGCGATGTCCTGTATGATAAATTAGAAGATAACTTGCCAAACTTTAGTGAAGAACAGATCGAAACTCTTAAAAAAAAGTACGGAAAACAAGTAATTACCTCACCAGAAAGTAAACAAAAATGCGATAATGCAAAGATACTTCTCGATGAAGGATACAATTACATCTTTTGGAAAACTTTTATATTTTCAATGTTTTACGGTCCTTGCACAAAATTGTTAAGTTTATTACAAACTCCTCTCACTTACTTTTTTTCTTCTGTGGGGACGATTGCAAGTGTAGTTACTTTTCTTTCCTTCTGTTCAAATTATTTTCCATTGACCAATTTATTTTTACTTAATCAATTCAATCGTAACAGAGATTTAAATGTTTAAACAAAAAAAAAAATATAAATAAACCTTTCCATTCGTTATTATTCAGTCTTTTTATATTGTTTTGGAATTTCAATTTTCTTACTCCCATCATCAAACGAATTGCTTTGATTATCCTCGAATTTCCTAGTAAACAATATATAGTACATCAACCTGACAAAATAGATCATCAAACCAACGTCTATCGAAGAAAAAAGATAATAGATGAAATAGAATGTGAAATTTGCTGTGGTGGAGCATTGAGAACTCTTACAATTGATAAAATTGCCAAAATCCAGCACAAAAATAGCCAGATTCTTCACAAATATAAAAGAACAGGCGACTATGCAGTAGTACAAAAGAAAATTCCATTGTAAAGCAGGGATGGGCAACATGAAAATGGCGGTCAAAAATGCATAAATATCAACGTACACAAAATATGCTGGTTGAACAAACGGACCACAAATCAATTGAACGACGGAGATGATGATCAATCCAATTATATTTATGTACAAAAGTTGATATTGATAGTATGTAGATGCCACTTTTGACGCTGATGTGCTTTTCTTCTTTTCTTCATCACCATTGTCAAATAAACTGTCCTTTTCATTATTTTCAGCATCCGCCTCGTCATCATCATCATCAACTTCAGATAATCTATTTAAAATTTGATTTCTTGCTTCTTGTTTTTTCTCTCTTTCCTCCAACACATCATTAATCATCTTTTTTAAATCATCTTCTTTTCTATTACGAATTGGTTTATCTTCTATCTCAGTCATCTTATTCTTCTCACCAGCAATTAATTAAATACTTATATATATATATATATATAATAATGTAAATTTATTTGTATAGTTGATCAAAATTGAACTGTCCTTTTTCCTTTAATTCAAATAAAATTTCATGAATCACAATTCGATGATGACAGTAACAATGAAGAAGAATTAAAGATGTATTAGGATACGTTATGTTAATTTTTTGACTACATAATTTGCATTCTTTAAACTTTTCACGTCCATCACTAAATCCTTCGTCGCAAATAAAGGCAAGACAACGTTCGTAATTCTCACTTTTTCCAATTAAACTTAATCTATCTAAAGCATCTAATCTGTTAAAAATCTCTTTAAAATTAGTTGAATCGATGCATCCAAATTTTTCCAATTTACTCACCATTTCAATGAACGATTTCATTATTAAATAAGTATGGGTTGTTCTTATTCTTTCTTCTTGCTGCATTCTCCCACCCTAATAAATCAAATTCACCTTTATATATACTTATCTTTTTTTTTCTTTACTACACTTAAATACCTTTGTGATGTCAAATATAGATTTAAAATGGTTTGCAAAAACGAAAGGACAAATACAAAATACCGCCGAAGATAGAATAAGTAAAAAATATAAAAAAGCAAAACAAATACTTCAATGCTGCTGTGGTAAAGATAACAACGAAAGTGTTGGTAAAACATTATTTTTGAAGTACGATAAAGGATTTCATGCCACCGCTAAAGATGAGGAAGAAACACAATTAGATGGGTTGACGTCTGAAATAAAAAAATTGTTTTTTCAAATAAACGATGTCTTACCAACTGGTGGTGCAAAGACTGGAGGAGTTAGAAGAGGAAATGAGGTAGATTATGAAATCAAACAATTGATAAACAACAATGTGGTGAAAGATAAAATATGGGAGTACAATCAGTACACAATCAAAATATTGAATGAAATGACGGAAAGAAACATCAGACCGTTTTGGGCTCAAGTTCCAGTTGGCGATGCAGAGATGAAATTAGCAACGAATCTAGATGTGCTGTGTGTCGATGACAAAGGTGAAATTGTAAATATCCAAATCAAAACAACAGGGCTAGACACAAATTATGACAAAAAAATAGGTAAGATGTCCAGTGTTATACAAAAGAGCGACATCATCCAATCCATCGACGATTCACTTAAAATGCGTCACGTTCTCCAAGCCACCGTCGAACACTATTTAGCCCAAACACATTTTGGTAATCTTTTGGATCGAAGTGAGGTGTGGACGATATTTTCAAATGCAGACCGTCCTCTCATCATGAACATTGCAGAACACATATCTCACGGAGAAACAACAGAAATTTTAAATGAATTGTTAAATAGACGCACCAAGACAAATTTAAAGATCGACATCTTGGCTTTAAAAAAAAGATATGCGATAAAATGTATAAGACAAAAATTAATTGCAAAAAAAAGACAATCGAAACGTAAGTGACGTATGAGATCAAATAAACTTATAATATTATATATCTATCTATATATAATTTTTTTTTTAAAATTTACAAGAGAATAAAAAAGGGCAGGATGGTATTTAAAGAATTAGGATTATCTTTAATTGGATCAGATGGGAAAAAGAGTGAAATAAAAATCACCGTGATTGCTAACAAGGATTCCAATGGATATATGAAAAACGAAACCCCTAAGATTTTTCTCCATTCTGATTCAAGAGTGACTGAAATTGATCCTGCCACGATGATGGGAAAAGTCGGAGGAAATAAATTGGCTGGAATTTCTCTTTCCGTTAGAGATAAAGAAGGTGGAATGGTTTTACCCTTTGATATGTTCAATAGCGTGCTAGTTAATTTTTTTAGATGGGAACTTGAACAAACTGCTAAACTACTTAAAGGGCTTTCAACGTCTGATAAATTTACATTAAATATCGATATGATCATCAATCCAAAAGATTTGATTGATCAACAAATGGGATTAGGCGTTTCATTAGCAAAAATATTATCTCGTTTTGGTATTGAACCTAACCAAATTGTGATTAAAGATGATGCTAACGATGGAACAACTCAAACCGTATTAAAATATTTACTTGATTATCATATTCGATGGATGTCTGAAAAAAATCCACTTCCTTCAGATTAAAAATAATAATAATAATAATAATTTTGCAATTCTAAATTTAAAAAAAAAGAAAATAAACAAGAAAGTGCAAAAATGAAAATTATTGAAGAGATTATTTTTTTTTATTGTTTTCTTTTTTGGAATCGTTTGGTTGGAATTTCCTTTATCGATACTAAATGCTTTGAATGGAACCTACACTATTTTTATCGGGGAATTTATTATGTATATTTTTTCGGTCATTTTATTTGGGTATTGTATGATTTTGATTTTTTGGTTGATTATAATGATTGTGCACACATGTTCTTTTTTTATATATTGTGGATGGAACGTTTTGTTTAAAGTAAAAAAAAATAAATCAGATCAGATTGCAAATTTTATAATTAACTTTTTTTATTTTTTATTGTTATTATTATTACAATGTGTCTTTCTATCTTCTTCATTGAATTCTTTGCGATAAACATCGAATAATAAATCAACTATCACTGCGATTTCATCTTCTTTGTACGTTGTGTACATTTCCAACGATAACGTCCAAAGAGGAGAAATGCCCAATTGCTTTCTTGAACAATAGACACAAGCGGCGGCGACGGCAGAGAATCTATACTCGCAAAATTCATAATATTGCAAAGAAAGATCACTAAAAAATTCAGCAAACCGTAACAGATGACCTTTGATAGTTTTAAATTGGGTTGGATGGATAACTTTGCCGTCAATTGCATCTTTCGCACCATCCAAAATAAGCGGAGAAAAATAACCAACGAAATGGATGGTAGTGACGACATTCATATTCCACTTAAAAAATCGTAAAATTTCAATTTCAGTCTGGAACAATGTCTGCCTTGAATAAATACCATCGCACATTATAATAATTTGGCGGATACTAGGGCAGAACTCCCAATCCTTCTCCTCCATCTTAGCAGCGACAAACATACAAGATGCAGCGATCATTTGTGTCTGTTCATTCTTCACCAGAAACGATGTGAAAATTCTATCTAAATAAAAAACAGCAACGTGAAATGTCATTCTGTGTAAATAAAAGGGGTCCTTGTCGACTTTTTCACAAATCCAATCGACTAATTTTCTTCTAATTGGAGTGTACCAAACGTAAGGATTGAACGTAAGTGAAAATTGACCAACTTCTTTGTCAAACATATTTTGTAATCTTTCTAAATTTTCATCTTCTTCTTCTTTTGCTCTTCTTCTTACCAATTCATCTTCTTCTTCTTTTGCTCTTCTTCTTACCAATTCACCGTCATTCATTTTTTTTTAATTCAAATTGCAAATTTTATAATTAACTATCATATTTTATTTTTTTTTATTTCATTTATCTAATAAAAATTCTTTAAAATCGTTAATTAAATCTTGGATAATTTGATTTGACGGTTGCTTTCCACCTTCGAACAATTCAAATAAATGGTACAATGCATCTTCGAACGCAGAAAAATGCCAAATAAATGATGGATGTTTGTTGTTTGGCAACTGTTCAAATGTTTCTTGTGCCGATGCTTTTAAAATAGTTCCAACATTTTCATAAGTTTTTCTCACCGCGATCATACCATTTTCTAGATTAAAACATATTCTTTGTCCAAACCAACCTTGTGCTGATATATAATTTTTTTTAACTTTCGCCTTTTTACCTTTAAAATGAAAATAACTACTATCATCTTCATTGCTATTATTGTTATTATTGTTATTATTATTGTTAGTATCAGATGAAACTGCAACGCCAATTTTGGGAATCCACCAACCTAAACAATATTTATAACGATGATTTGTGCTGTATCCGGGATCAACATTTCTGTCATTGGCATCTTCAACAACAAATTTATTTTGCATCACCACTCCCTTGTGAGTCACATACTTATTTTTTGAATCGGTGAGGAAGAACAAAGGCGCATAAAAACGAGTGAAGATGAGATGTGCAAATTCAACCATATTGTATCCTGTCAATTGAAGTCCAGAAAATCCAGAAGAGTGGCCGATTGCTTCACCTTCATCCTTTGCTGGCCAATGTTCATTTTTTACATTAGTATTTTGGAAGAACGTCTCCAAACATGCATCTTTCAACATAAAAGGTCGTTGGTGGAACTTCATTTTCTGCACTGATCTGATGTAAATTTCTGCCATCAACGCTCCAATTTGACTACCATAATTATTGTACGCGAAATCACATGGTTTATCATTCTTCCACTCCACATGATTGAACCACACTCCACGTTTGAGAGCCTCGTACGAATCAATGAATTTGCCCATCAAATACACATTCCATGCCTCCCCGAAGCCGTCTGAATTCTTTTTCATCGTCCCCGTCACTATTCCACTAGTATGATTCAAATAAGTTGCTATACATTTGTGACTTAATTTCTCTATATCGTTCGGCAGCACATCACTCAATCCTTTAAACACAGTTTCGTACAACGGCACATCTATTGGTAATCCGTTCGTTAGGTACTCAAGTAATATATAAAATCCAACGATGCTCTTTGTGCAAGAAAATATGTTCGATCGCTCACTGCCACGCTTTAAAAAACTATCTCCAACGACTCTGATGTACGGTATTCCAGCACTGCTATCAATAAATGTATCAAATTCTTTCGTTTCTTTGTTGTACTTCGATACATGAATGAAACAAGTTGTGTAACCCTTTTTCAAACAAAATTCAAGAAATATTTTTGATAATTCCGTTTTTACTTTTTCCATCTCCATTTCCTTTCACCAAAAAAAAAAAAAAAAAAAAATAATTATAAATATATTAATTATTTTTTTTTATTATTTATAAAAAAAACCTCAAAAAAAAAATACATAAAAAAATTA